>Ga0209048_10001549_pt1 | contig 23519 bp, 27 predicted proteins | sample FrelakmetCRP12CR_FD_187146 | JGI IMG/M metagenome (GOLD analysis project Ga0209048, IMG submission 187146) | Freshwater lake sediment microbial communities from the University of Notre Dame, USA, for methane emissions studies - CRP12 CR (SPAdes)... | ecosystem: Environmental > Aquatic >... | reverse complement strand
GGCCGAGGGGCGGGCGACGCAGCACCACGACGTGCCCGGCGGCGTCGACCACCGAGAACGTGAGGTTCGAGTGCCCACCGGCGAGCAGGTGCACGGTGAGCGGGGCACGGACGTCGGCCACGTGCTCGACGAGCCACGCGGTGACGGCACCGACGTCGACCCCCCGGGGCTGGTCGCCCAGGGACGGCTCAGCCATCGCGGCGGGCCGCCGACAGCGACTCCCGGAGGTCGCGCTTGAGCACCTTGCCGCTCGCCGTGCGGGGCAGGGGTTCGGTGAGGAACACCACCGTCGAGGGAACCTTGAAACGGGCCAGCCGGGCCGCGGCGAACTCCTGGAGCTCGGCCGCCGTCGCCCGCCCTCCCGGCCGGAGGTAGACCGCGGCCGCCACCTCCTCACCGAGCCGTGGGTCCGGGAGGCCGACGACGGCCACGTCCTCGATCGCCGGGTGCTCGATCAAGACGGCCTCCACCTCGGCCGAGTAGACGTTCTCCCCGCCCCGGATCACGACGTCCTTCAGGCGGTCGACCACGTACAGCAGGCCGTCGTCGTCCCAGCGGGCCAGGTCGCCGGAGTGGAACCACCCGTCGGTGAACGCCGCCGCCGTGGCCTCGGGCTTGCGCCAGTAGCCCTGCACGACGTTCGGCCCGCGGACCCACAGCTCGCCGACCGCCCCGGGAGCGCAGTCGGATCCGTCCTCGGCCACGATCCTCACGTCGGCGACGGGCACGGGGCGCCCGATGCTGTCGGGGTGGGTGAAGTACTCCGCTCCGCTGTTCACCACGACCGCCGAGGTGGTCTCGGTCAGCCCGTAGCCATTGGACGGCGACACGCGTCGGTCGAATTCGGTCTCGATCCGCCGGATCAGGTCCGGGGGCACCGGGGCACCGCCCGAGGAGATCGCCGCGAGGGCCTCGGGCCCGGCCTCGTGCAGCCGGGGGGACTCGAGCAGCTGGCGCAGCAAGGTCGGCACGAGGGCCGTCGCCGTGATCTTCTCGCGCACGAGCAGGTCGAGCGCCAGCTCGGTGTCCCACTTGTAGAGCAAGACGAGCTTGGCCCCGAAGGCGGTCGCGGCGTACAGCCCGGTGAGCCCTCCGATGTGGAAGAAGGGGAAGACCTGCAACGAGGCCGGCAACGGTGGTGGGGCCGATGGCCGGGCGGACAGGGCCGTCGGGGCCAGCGCCTGGCCGAGCGCACCGGCCAGGGCGGTGTTCATCAGGTTCGTGCAGTGGTTGCGGTGGGTGGCCAGTGCGCCCTTCGGAGCGCCGGTGGTCCCCGACGTGTACAGGATCGTCGCCGGGTCATCCGGCTCGATGACGACCTCGGGCAGGCCGGAGCCGGGACCGGTGACGGCCTCGGCCCAGTCCACGACCCCGTCGGGCAGGGCACCCCGGTGGCGCACGGCGATCAGCGCCTCGAGCGCCAACGTCGAGCGCTGTGGCGCCAACCGCTCGAGGCGCTCACCGTCGACCACGAGCACCTTGGCCCCCGAATCGCGCAGCGCGTACTCGAGCTCGGGTCCCGTCCACCAGGCGTTGAGCGGCACCGCCACCGCCCCGAGGGCCTGCGTGGCCCAGAACGTCACGGCCCATTCCGGGTAGTTGCGCATGGCGATGGCGACCCGGTCGCCTTTGGCCACGCCCCAGGAGCCGGCCAGCCGGCCGGCGAGGCGACCGACGACGGCCAGGTGCTCGGCGAAGGTGCACCGGTCGTCGTCGTAGACGAGGAAGTCACGATCGCCGTGCTGCGCCGTCGAGGCGAGCACGTCGCGCAGCGACGGGACGGCGTTGCGGTACACGCGCCACGCACGGCCCTCGATGGTCGCCGGTACGATCTCGAAGGGCGCGCCCGGGGCGGTCAGAGCGGCCAGTGCCTGTGCCCGCGACGTCATCAGACCCCCTTCGCCGGCCACCCCTCGCGACCCGGCATCAGTGTTGTGCGTGACCGGCGACGATGACAACGTGCGCCGGGTCCGAGCCGCGTCGGCCAGGATGGGGGCCCGGCCGAGCGGAGCGAGGAGGAGCCATGGGTTGCGGATGCCTGGTCGTCGCGCTCGGAGCGGCCTTCCCCCGCTTCGCGCTCGTCGTCACCTGGATCTTCACCAGCCGCGTCGGAACCGCCTTCGACGGCTGGGAGCTGCCGGTGCTCGGTCTGGTCTTCCTGCCGTACACGACCTTCTTCTACGTCCTCGCGTACGCGCCCGTGCTCGGCGTGCACGGCATCGGCTGGTTCTTCGTGACCTTCGGGTTCCTGCTCGACGTGTCCTCCTACGCCGGCAGCGGGCGCTACGGCAACCGCCGGGCCTAAACCCGGTCAGGCGAGCTCGACCACCTGGCCGGTGGCCGCCGAGCGCCGGGCGGCTTCGAGCACCGCGACGACCCTCACCGCCTCGTCGATCGTCACCGGGGGCGCCGCCCCGTCACGCAGGGCCGCCACGACGCCCTCGTAGTAGCGCTGATAGGCCCCGGGCAGCGTCGGGTGGCGCTCGAGCGCGTCGCCGGCGCCGAGGGTGCCGTACCGCTCAGGTGCGACCGCGCCCCAGCCGGCGCCCCCGGGGCGCTCGCCCCTCCGCAGGGCGTCCTCCTGCGGGTCGAGGCCCCAGGTGACGTAGGCACCGCCGAGGCCCAGGACCCGCAATCGCGGGCCGAGCTGGCCCGCCACCGCCGCCGCCCACAGGTGCGAGCGGACCCCGCCCTCATGGGTCAGGGCGACGAACACGTCATCGTCGACGGCCACCCCGGGCCGGCGCCGCTCGACCTCGGCATAGATCGACACCGGCGGCCCGAACAGGCAGATCGCCTGGTCGACGAGGTGGCTGCCGAGATCGAACAGCTGGCCGCCGGCCATGGCCGGAGCGGGGCTCTCGCGCCACACCGCCCGGTCGGCCACCGGCCGCCACCGCTCGAAGCGTGACTCGAACCTGGTGACCCGGCCGAGGCGGCCGGTCTCGACCAGGTCGCGCACGGTGAGGAAGTCGCCGTCCCAGCGCCGGTTGTGGAACACGCTGGCCAGCCGGCCGGCACGGCCGGCTGCGGCGGCGATGGCGGCGGCATCGACGGCGCTGGCCGCGACCGGCTTGTCCACCACGACCGCGAGGCCCCGGCGCAAGGCATCGAGCGCGAGGGGCACGTGCGAGGCGTTGGGCGACGCCACGACCACGAGATCATGGTCACCGGCCCTCGACCACAGGTCGTCGACCGAGGCGAGCAGCCGCGCCGCCGGGTAGGCCGCGGCGGCCCGGGCCCGGCGCCCGGGATCGGCGGTCACGATCGACGCCAGCTCGAGACCATCGACGGTGTCGAGGAACGGTGCGTGGAAGGCCGCTCCGGCCAGTCCGAAGCCGATCAACGCCGCCCGCAGCGGCCCACCCTGCCCTCGGTCGGCGTTCACGTCGCCACCAGGCTACCGATGGCCCACATGGCGGCCACGAAGCCGAGCAGGGCCATCACGAGCGAGCGTCCGACCGGGGCCCGCACGAGGTCGCCCTCGCGGGTGCGAGCCGGAGGCCGGACCATGGCGAGCACGTTGCCGACGAACAGCGCCCCGCCGAGGGCCAGCAGCAGGTAGTCGAGCAGCTGATCACCGAGGAACACGCGCGCTCGCTCCTTGCCGTCGGGCCGGTGCCACCACGACGACGACACCGGCGAACACGATGAGCATGCCACCGACGAGGGTCGCCCCGCCCGGCGACTCGCCGAGGAACAACCAGCCGCACGCCACGGCCGACACGGGCTCGAGGTAGCTGAGGACCCCGACCGTCGTCGCGGGGAGCTGCTGGAGCAACCCGATGAAGACCGGCCCGAGGATGCCGGTGAACACCACCCCGAGCACCACGAGCCACCACCAGTCGCTCGACGGCGCGCCCCAGTGGGCGGTGGCCGCGAAGGGCGCGAGGACCAGGGCGGCCCCCGCCAGCTCGACGAGCGAGTAGGTGATCGGATCCACCCGCGAGGCCATGTGCTTGGCCACGAGGATCAGGGCGGCGTAGGTGAACGCGGCGATGAGGGCGAAGGCCTCACCCGACCCGGCGTGCCCCGACGGGCGGGCCAGCACCCAGGTCCCGAGGACCGCGACCCCCAGGGCGACGACGACGAGCGGGGGCACGCGCTCGTGCAGGATCGGCCCGGCCAGGACGGCGACCACGACGGGCGACAGGTAGGTGATGAGCAGCACCGTGCCGATCGGGGCCCGCTGCTGGGCGGCGACGAGCGCCAGCCAGTGGGCGGCCAGGAGCGGGCCCACGACGTAGGGCCAGGCACCGGTGGCGGACCAGACCGGGCCGCGGGGTCGAGCCCAGCGGCGCCGGACCGGGACCAGGACGGCTGCGCCGATCGCCGTGCGACCCCACACGATCGCCACCGCGGGCAAGGCCGTCCAGCGCACCAGCACGCCGATGATGCCCCACGAGGCGGCCACCACGGACACCGCGACCGCCTTCGAACGTTGCACGACGGCGCAGGCTACGACGCGTTTGCCGGCGCTGCGGCCACGGTCAGCGGTCGATCTTGAGGAAAAGACCGCTGTTCGCGCTCAAGCCGCGCCGGAGGGTCGTCGAAAACTCTCCTGCTGATGGCATCGCCCCCATCAGCACCGCCAGGGGATGAGGGTGGGAGCTGCACTCCCTCCAAACGCATCGCCACCAGCACTCTCCCAGGGTGCTGGCGCACGCAGCTCCCGCCCTCCCCTTCGGCCCCGCCGGCGTCACGCCTCGAGCGGGGCAGGCAGAGCCAGGTCGGCCTCGGCGACCGTCGGGGTCACCGAGGTGAACCGCTGCACCTCGGTCACCGAGCCCCGGGTCGTCTCGCGCCGGGTCGGGCCCCCGGTGACGCCATCGAAGCAGAACCGGCTCCTCTCGCCGTAGGGAGGCGCCGCCATGGCGACGCTGAGCCGCAACGCGAAGCAGCCCGTGGCGTCGCGCTGGACCAGGTAGATCGGTGCCGGTCCCCCGACCTGGCCGGTGATGATCGCCACCTGGCGATCGACGTCGTCGCCGTACGCGCCGGCCGCTCCGCCGTCGTGGCAGCGCTCGGCCCCGGTGGGGTCCACGACGCAGGACACCGACCGACCCCCGAGGCGGCCCGAGATCGTGCGGCCCTCGCGGGTCAAGCGGTCCGGGGGACGCTGCACCTCCACGAGCGGGTTCGACAAGGCGCCCTGCTCGGTGTCGCCCCGGGCAGTCCAGGTCCCCTCGAGCGAGCGGCGCCAGGCGGCGACGAAGGATCGGGCCGCCGAACCGTCGGGGGCGGTGGAGGTCGTCACGTCGCGGGTGGCGACCACCACGACGACCACGACGACCACGACGGCGACCGCCGCGACCAGCACCCACCGAGGAACGGCCCGTCGGGCCGCCCGGGTCACGACCGGACGCGCGCCACGGTCAGAGTCCGATGCCGCTCAGCGCGTCGGCGATCTGGCCGATCACGCGAGCCAGCTCCGGGTGGGTCACCTCGAAGCGACGCACGCCTTCCTGCAGCTCGTGGATCAACGGCTCGTGGCCCTCAGGCTTCGCCTCGGCCGGGGAGAGACGCTCCTCCACCTCTCCGGCGAGGCGGGCGAGGTGCTCGCGGTCACCGGTGCCCTGCTCCACCTTGTCGATCTCGTCCCGGAGCCGACCCAGCAGCTGCTCCAGCGGTTCCTCCATGCTGCGCTCCCGCGTCGCGTCCGTGGCCCGAGGTTACTCGGGGGAACCCGCTCCCTCCCGCGAGCCGATCTCACTCTCGTCGAAGCGTGGGGGCAGGGCGACGTGGGGCAGCTCACCACGCCCACCTCCGGGTCCATCAGTCCACGAACGAGTAGGACTCCGACAGCCAGGCCCGCACGTCGTCGGTGAGGTCGTGCGGGGCGTGCAGGTTGACGACGTGGAAGATCCTGCGTCCTGCCTCCACGGGCTTCCTGGCGATGAGGGGATGCACGACCCGCCGAGGCAGCGGGAACGACATCGCCACCCATCGGGTCATCGGTCGCAACTCGACGAAGCTGCCCGCCTTCTTGATGAAGATCCCCACGGCCACGGGCTCGACGTGGACAGGCCCCAGGGTGCGGAGGTACCCGTGCACGGCTTCGAACACGGGCCGCTCGTGGGCGGGGCCGGTGGAGAAGTACTCCTCGAGTGACATCGCCGGCGAGCACTCGTGGGCCTGGCCGGGTCGCGCGAAGCGCCGACCACACGACGGGCACACCCATCCGTCCACGTCGCCCATCATGGTCATCGGTGCCCCAGGCGTCACCTCCCACCGTCGCGACCCGGTCGCGGCACCGCCTCACATGCCGCGGGCCATGTTCGCGAACCGGGTGTAGTTGCCGATGAAGGCCAGGCGCTTCACCCCGGTGGGACCGTTGCGGTGTTTCGCCACGATCACCTCGGCCACCCCGATGTCGGGCGAGTCGGCGTTGTAGACCTCGTCCCGGTAGAGGAACATGACGACGTCGGCGTCCTGCTCGATCGATCCGCTCTCGCGCAAGTCGGCGAGCATCGGACGCTTGTCGGCCCGCAGCTCGAGGGCTCTCGAGAGCTGGGAGCACGCCACCACGGGCACCTCGAGCTCGCGGGCGAGGATCTTGAGACCCCGGCTGATCTCGGACACCTCGACCTGGCGGTTCTCTGCCGAGTTGCGACCGCTCATGAGCTGGAGGTAGTCGACCACGATCAGACCCAGGTCACCCAGACGGCTCTTCAACCGGCGGGCCTTGGCCCGGACCTCCATGACGGTCAGGTTCGGGTTGTCGTCGATCCACAGCGGGGCCTCGAGACGGCCGAGGGCGTTCACGATCTTGGTCCAGTCCTGCTCGGTCAGGCGGCCGGTGCGCAGCTTCTGCGAGTCGACGCGGGCCTCCGACGACAAGATGCGCTGGGTCAGCTCCCGGTGGCCCATCTCGAGGGAGAACAGCAGCACCGGCCGGTGCTGCTCGACGGCCACGTGCGTGGCCATGCCGACGGCGAACGACGTGTTGTGCACCACGATGTCGCCGGCGACGAAGTTGTGCTGCTCGGGGACGGTGAGGTCATAGACCTGCTCGTGACCGTCGAGCACGATCTCGACCACCTCGTCCCACACGACCGCGGGCCGCCGGACGAGGGTCGCGACCCCGCCGACCCCGCCGACGCCGCGGGCCGGGCGGGCCGGGCTCGCCGCGCTCCCTCTCGCCAGCAGGGTGCCGGCGCTCAGGCGCCCGACGTGGAGGACCTCCACCTCGGTGACGGCAGGGAGACCGGCCCGGCGGGCCGGGATCGTCCGGGTCACCGCGCCCACGCCGAAGCGCAGCAGGAGGTGCGCGACGGAGCGGGCCAGCTCCGCCGAGCGGCAGCCGAGGCGGGGCCGCTCACCACCGCCGACCCACGTCGAGCGGTTGGCGGCGAAGAGCCGGTCGAGGAACAGGGCCAGCTGCTCGCGGGGGAGCCGGTACACCGCGGCCGGGAGCTCGACGGGTTGCCCGGCCGCCGACCAGAGGCCGTGACGGCGCAGCACGGCGATGGCATCGACGCCGAACAGGGGCGCCCGGCTCACCGCGACGTCCTTCACGGCTCCACCCGCGCCGAGGGCGGCCAGGCCGATCACGTGGGCCAGGACCACGATCTCTCCGCCGGGGAGGCGATCGACGCCGAACCAAGGCAGCGAGACCGGGACGGCCACCTTGTCCCCGACCGCGAGGTCGAACACGGGGCGCCAGCCCTGCGGGGTGAGGAACGGGTGGCTGGCCGTCGTGCGCACGCAGCGACCGAGGCTGGTCTGGACCCGGAACACCGGACGCACGCCGTCGTCGACGAACCGGCTCGGCGTCGCCGGGACGAGCTCGCCGTCGTCGGCCAGGGCGACGACCTGCACCACCCCGCCGAGGTGCCCCCGCCGGTGCAGCTCCGCCGCCGTGGCCACCTCGCCGCTCGAGGGGTCCAGGACGGGGGTGTCCCACGCGATGCACTTGCCCATGGAGGGCCGGGCGCCGACGATGTTCAGCGTCGAAGGCTGGAGCCCCGAGAGCAGCTCGTCGAGGTCGACGTAGCCGGTGGGGAGCCCCGTGATGGCCTCGCCCCGCTCGAACAGCTTCTCGAGCTGATCCAGCGCGCCCCCGAGGAGCTCCTGCAGTGGCTTGGTCGTGTCGGCCACGCGGCGTTGGGCGACGTCGAAGACCAGCGACTCGGCCCGATCGAGGGCCTTGGTGACGTCGTCGGGGAGGTCGTAGCCCATCTCGGCGATCTCACCGGCCACGTTGATCAGCCGGCGCAGCAGGGCGTTCTCCTCCACGATGCGGGCGTAGTGCGCGGCGTTGGAGATCGCCGGGGTCGAGGCCTGCAGGTCCACGAGCTGGGACGGACCGCCGATCGCCTCGAGCAGCCCGGCCCGGCGGAGCTCCTCGGCCACGGTCACCGGGTCGACGGGCTCGCCCTGGGCGAAGAGCGAGGTGATCGCGTCGAAGATGTGCGCGTGCGCCGGCTTGTAGAAGTCGTCGACGTGGACGACCTCGACCGCCACGGCGATCGCGTCGCCCCGCAGCATCATGGCGCCGAGCAGCGAAGCCTCGGCATCGAGGCTGTGCGGCGGCACCCGCGCGTGGCGCGAGCGGTCAGGAGCAGCTGCTTCGGGCATCGACCGAGCATCACCTTTCGGCCCTGTGACGAGCCAGTGGATGACGGGGGCAAAGTCAGGGGACGCAGCTGTGGAGGCGCTGTGGACCTGGCGCCTCGCCTGTGGACAACGGCGCCCCGATCGGGGGCCGGCGTCAGCCGGCGACGACCTCGAGGGTCACCGCGAACTCGACGTCGCGGTGGAGCTTCACCGGCACGGAGTGGGTCCCCAGGGTCTTGATCGGGTCGTGCAGGGCCAGCTTGCGCCGGTCGAGCTCGATCCCGGTCTGGCGTTCCACGGCCTCCACCACGTCGGAGGAGGTCACCGAACCGAACAGGCGACCCTCGCTCCCGGCACGGGCCGTCACGGTGATGACGGTCGGGACGAGGCGGCGGGCCACGTCCTGGGCTGCACCCCGCTCGGTCGCGTCCTTCAGGTCGCGGGAGCGCCGCATGGCTGCGGCCTGGCCGACGGCACCGTCGGTCGCCGTGAAGGCCAGGCCACGCGGGAGCAGGAAGTTCCGGGCGAACCCGCTGGCGACGTCGAGGATGTCGCCCTTCTTGCCCAGGTTGTCGACATCGGACCGCAGGATGACCTTCATGCCTCGGCCACCTCGCCGCCGACCTCGGCGGCGCCGGCCACCGCGACCGTCGTCATCTGGTCCACCACCGCCGGCCTCTCGGTGCGCTCGCCGCGATCACCGCGGTCACCGCGGTCACCGCGGTCGCCGCGCTCGCCACGACCGCCGGTGCGCTGCGACGAGACCCGCTTCGTGTACGGCAGCAGGGCCATCTCACGGGCGTTCTTGATGGCCGTGGCGACATCGCGTTGCTGCTGGCTGTCGTTGCCGTTGACCCGCCGGGCCCGGACCTTGGAGCGGTCGGACATGAACCGCTGCAGCAGGTTCACGTCCTTGTAGTCGACGTAGTCGATCCGCTCCGAGACGAGGATGCTCGTCTTCTTCTTGATCTTCTTCGTGGTGTCCTTGGCGTTCTTCGGGGTGCGCTTGGTACCCCTGCCGCCCGGGCTGGGCTTCATCAGAAAGGCTCCTCGTTGTCCTGGTAGGAGGCGTCCGACGGCGCCGCTACGCGCGCGGGCGCTCCGGCGTTGGTGGCCTCGCCGCTCCTGCGGTCGTTGCGCTCGATCTGGGCCGTCGCCCAGCGCAGGCTCGGTCCGACCTCGTCGGCCACGATCTCGATGCGCTCCCGCTTCTCTCCGGTCTGGGTCTCGTAGGTCCGCTGCTCGAGGCGGCCGGTCACGATGATCCGGGACCCCTTCGGCAACGAGGTGGCGGCGTTCTCGCCGAGCTGGCCCCAGCACACGACGTTGAGAAACGACGTCTGCTCCTTGCGCTCGTTCGTGGCCCGGTCGATCCAGCTCCGGTTCACGGCGACACCGAACTCGGTCTTGGCCTGGCCGCCGGGGGTGTAGCGCAGCTCGGGCTCCCGAGTGACGTTGCCGATGATGGTGATGGTGTTGTCGGCCATGGTGGTCTCCCTTCGAGGATGCGGGCGTCAGCCCGCGGTGGCGACCTCGACCATGCCGCGACGGGCGGCTTCACGGTCGGGGAGGCGAAGCAGCTTGTGGCGGACGACGTCGTCCGCGAGACGGAGGAAGCGTTCGAAGTCGTCGAGGGCCCCGCCCGACGCCACGACGTTGTAGACCACGTAGTAGCCGTCCCACTTGTGGTTGATCTCGTAGGCGAACCGGCGCCGCCCCCACCAGTCGGGCTGACCGACGACGGCACCGCCACGGGCGCCGATCATCTCGACGATCTGCTTCGACCAGGCCTGAGCCGCCCCGTCGTCGAGATCACCACTGAGGATGACCATGAGTTCATAGGCCCGCACGGCGAGCGACCTCCCTCCGGACCCGCCCAGGGGCGGGGCCCCACCACGGTGGTGGAGCAGGGTTGCGAATTGACCAGGCGAGTGTAGGTGCCGGCCCGGGCGTTCCAAAGTCGACGAGCACGAGGACAGCCAACCACGGGGGTGTCGCACGGTTGCGCTCGGCGCCTCCGGCGGCGCTGCCCGGGCCCGGTCAGCCGACGGGGGCGCCGTAGAGGCCGAGAACTGCGGCCGCCTCGTCGCCCAGCCGGTAGCTCTCGGACCGGTCGGGGAACCGGCCGGCCCGGACGTCCTCGGCGTACTCGGTCACGGCCTTGACGGCGTCGGACCGCAGGTTGGCGTAGCGCCGCACGAACTTCGGGGTCACGCGGTCCTCCAGACCGACCAGATCGTGGAACACCAGGACCTGCCCGTCACAGTCGGCACCGGCGCCGATGCCGATCGTCGGGACGGTCGTCCCGGCCGTGATCATCGCCCCCACGACGTCGGGGACCCCCTCGAGGACGAGGGCGAAGCAGCCCGCGGCCTCGAGGGCCTTGGCGTCGTCGAGCAGCGAGCGGGCGGCGGCGGCGGTGCGGCCCTGGACCCGGAACCCGCCCATCTGGTGCAAGGACTGCGGGGTCAGGCCGATGTGGCCCATCACCGGGATCTCGGCGTCGACGAGGGCCTCGACCATCGGCACGCGCTTGGCACCACCTTCGAGCTTGACGGCCTGGGCACCGGCCCGCACGAGCTGGGCCCCGTTGCGGACCGTGTCGGCGCGAGAGACGTGGTAGCTCATCCAGGGCAGGTCGGCCACGACGAGCGCTCCCGGCTTGGCCCTGGCCACGGCGGCGGTGTGGTGGGCCATGTCGTCCACGGTGACCTGGAGCGTGTCGTCGTAGCCGAGCACCACCATCGCGACCGAGTCCCCGACCAGGATCAGGTCCACACCGGCCTCGTCGGCGACGCGCGCCGTCGGCGTGTCGTACGCGGTCACCATCACGAGCTTGGGTCCGGTCCCTTTGCGTGCGCGCACCCCGGGCACGGTCACGACGGCCATGTCAGGTCCTCCTCCCGTCCAGCGCTCTCGGCTGCCGGCGGTCCTGCGCAGCGTACGCATCCAGGCCGGCCGGGACCACATCGGCTCCGGACCCCGACGACTAGGGTCGGCGTCGATGCGGGGCGCCTGCGACAGCTGCGGACGCGAGGACGAAGAGGTCGTCTCCGTCCGCCGGCGCTACGTGACGCCGGAGGCCTGGGACACCGAGGCTCGCGACGTCGTCCTGGACGAGGTCGAGCACTGGTGCGTCCCGTGTCTGACCCACTACCCCCACGAGCGGGCCTGAGCACCCGACCGGGCCGGGCTCAGCTGCTGGCCGCCCGCCGCACCGCCCGGCCGAGAGGGAACGTGCGGGCCAGGTGGTGCCACGAGCACCCGGGGCACACCTCCACCACGTAGGCGGTCAGCGCGTCGGTGCGCTTGTTCAGCTTGGCCAGCTCACCCGGCTCGCTCACACAGCGACCGTGGGCGGGCAGGCGGGGCCCGAACACGTAGGTGACCAGCATCAGCGGCTGCTCTTCGCAGATCGGACAGGTGACGCTCGTGGGAGTGCCGACCGCTCGTGCCGCCCGCATCAGCTCGGGGTGGGCGTCGCACACCTGGTGGCGGGCGAGGCGCCCCTTGCGGTACTCGCTGATGAGGAACCGGCGGGCGAGGCGGTAGTCGACGGCGCCGGGACGCTGCGACCCACCGTTGAAGGAACCCGGCCCGAACGCCACGGCCGCCAGGGTACCGAACCTCCAGCGGGCATTCCGGCCCCCACGCGAGCGCCGCGAGCCCCACCGCCATCCCCACCGCGATCCCCGCCGCGACTCCCAGACGCGGCCAGACTGGCGCGGTGACCACCGGGGACTGGGATCGGCTGTCCGCCTGGTACGCCGACAACGTCGAGACCCCGACCGACGTGATCCGCTACGGCACCGACATCGCCACCGAGGTCCACCTGCGCCTGATCGGCGACGTCCGGGGCAAGCGCGTCGTCGACCTCGGCTGCGGCAGTGGACGCAACGCCGTCGTCCTGGCCCGCCAGGGTGCCAAGGTCATCGCCGTCGACACCAGCGCCGACCAGCTGGCCCGGGCGCGGACCCACGCCGAGGAGGCCGAGGTGAAGGTCGAGTACCACCGCGCCGACCTGGCCGACCTCGCCTTCGTCACGACCACCTCCGTCGACCTCGTCCTGTGCACCCAGGCGCTCCAGTACGCCGAGGACCCGAACCGGGTGCTGCGCCAGGTCCACCGGATCCTGCGAACCGACGCGCCCTTCGTGCTCTCGGTCCCTCATCCGGTTGCCCAGCTCCTGGACCCCGTCGGCGGCCTGCAGATCCGCCGTTCGTGGTTCGACCGCCGGCCCGTCAGCCGAGAGCTGGGCGGGCTGACCGTCAGCGAGCACCGCCTCACGACCGCAGGGCTGTTCACCTCGCTGCACCGGGCCAACTTCGCCGTCGACGTGCTCCTCGAACCCGAACCCGAGCCGGGGGACCATCCGAGCCCGCTGTGGCGTGAGGCCTTCCGCCACGTCCCCTCGACGGTCATCGTGCGGGGACGCAAGCTCGGCAGCTAGTCAGCCGGGCCGTTGCGACCACCAGGCGTCGAGGCGCCCCAGCACCTCGCTGCGCTCCAGGGGTCCCTCGTCGAGACGCAGCTCGAGCAGGAAGGCGAGGGCCTCGCCGACCCGGGGGCCGGGCGCCAGGCCGAGATGGGACATCACCTCGTTGCCGTCGAGGTCCGGGCGGATCTGGCGCAACTCCTCCTCCGCGGCGAGCTCGCCGATCCTGGCCTCGAGCTCGTCCATGCGCCGCGCCAGCTGGGCGGCCTTGCGCTCGTTGCGGGTCGTGCAGTCGCAGCGGGTCAGCACGTTGAGCTCGTCGAGCAGATCGCCGGCGTCGCGCACGTAGCGGCGCACGGCGGCGTCGGTCCACCCCAACCGGTAGGTGTGGAAGCGCAGGTGCAGCTCGACCAGGCGGGTCACCGTCTCGACGTCCTCGTTCGAGTAGCGCAGGGCGGTCATGCGCTCACGGGTCATCCGGGCCCCGACGACCTCGTGGTGGTGGAACGTCACGCCCTTGCCCTTGCGCACCCCCCGCGTCCTGGGCTTGCCGACGTCGTGGAACAACGCGGCCAGGCGGGTGTGGCGGAACTGGCCGGGCGCCTCGGGCCGGACGTTGTCCACCACGGCGATCGTGTGGGCAAGCACGTCCTTGTGGCGATGGATCGGGTCCTGTTCGAGGCGCATGGCCGGGAGCTCGGGCAGGAACACCTCGGCGAGGCCCGTGTCGACCAGGAACCAGAGCCCACGGGCGGGGCTGTCGACGGTGATCAGCTTGTCCAGCTCGTCGCGGATGCGCTCGGCCGAGACGATGGCGAGACGATCCCGCAGCGCGACGACCGCGGCCACCACCGAGTCGTCGGGTTCGAGCTCGTAGCCGGACACGAACCGGGCCGCACGCAGCATGCGCAGCGGGTCGTCGGAGAACGAGACCTCGGCAGCCAGCGGTGTGCGCAGCCTCCGACGAGCCAGGTCGCCGGCGCCGTCGAAGGGGTCGATCAGCATCGGCTCGGGCAGGGCGAGGGCCATGGCGTTCACGGTGAAGTCACGGCGCGACAGGTCGGCGTCGACGGCGTCGGCGAAGCTGACCTCGGGCTTGCGCGAATCGGGCACGTAGGCGTCGGCCCGGTGCGTGGTGATCTCGTAGATCTGGCCGCCGCGCACCGCCCCGATCGTGCCGAAGCGCTCTCCCTGGGTCCACACCGCGTCGGCCCAGCCGGCCAGGATCGCCTTGACCTCGCCCGGCCGGGCGTCGGTCGTGAAGTCGTAGTCACCCAGGATCGGGCGCCCGAGCAGCAGGTCACGCACGATCCCACCGACGAGGTAGAGGTGGCGCCCGGTCGCCGTGAAGCGATCGGCCAGAGGCCTCACGTCTTCCAGGACGGGCACGATGCGATCGGGGACCACGGGGCGAGGGTAGCGGCGGGACCGCATCGCCTCCCCTGGCCCGGCTGCCTCCGTCCGGTCCCCTCGGTCCCGCTCCCCTGGTCCGGGTCCCGGACCGAAGCGCCCCGAGAGACGCTCGACGCTAGCGTCGTTCCCCGGTGGACGGCCCGACACGACCTGCCTACCCCGACCGCGGTCCGTCGGGACCCTCGCGCTCGACCCATCCGGCTGCCACCGGGGGAGGGAAGGGCGTGTCGCTGCGCGTCGGTCCCTGGTCCGACGCCGTGGGCATCGGCCAGCTGCTGGCCCTCCCCGGCAGCGAGCCGCCCGACCGAAGCGGGGTCGACGAGGCGATCGCCGACGCCCGCCGGCTCGGGTTCACCACGGTGCGGACCGGAGCGCTCGGTCCTCACGAGACCGCGCCCTACGAGGCGGCCGGCTTCACCGTCGAGACCACCCTGGTGCTGCTGCGCCACGATCTGCGTCGGCTCGAACGCCCCGGCACCGTCCTCCTGCGGCGGCCCCGACGCTCGGAGTGGTCGGCGATCGCACGGCTCGACGCGGCCGCATTCCCCCCGTACTGGCACTTCGACGAGCGCAGCCTCCGGGAGGCGTGCCTGGCCACGTCCAGCCACCGGGTGCGGGTCACGGGCCGTCCGCTGACCGGCTACGCGATCATCGGGCGCAGCGGGGCGATCGGGTTCCTGCAACGGCTCGCCGTGCACCCGGACCACGATGGGCGGGGCCTGGGGCGGCTGCTGGTCCTCGACGGACTCGCCTGGCTGCGCCGGCGAGGGGCCACCCAGGTGTTCGTGAACACCCAACGGGAGAACCGGCGTGCCGTCGAGCTCTACGAGCGGCTCGGGTTCTCGAAGGAGCCGACACCGCTGGTGATCCTCGCTCTCGAGATCCCGCCGGCCGTGAACCGATGACCCGCCGCCTGGGGGTGGCCGTCGCCGGGCTCCTCGTGGCGTGCAGCGCCGTCCCCGGTGCGGCTCGTGCAGGCGCCGCCAGCGCGCACCTCGGATCCGTCCAGGCGCCTCCGAAGGCCGCCAACCAGGCCACCCTCGGTTTCGTCGCCCAGGATCCCGCGGTCGGCCCTGAGGGCCCGTTCACCATGCGACTCGCCTTGCGGGGTGTGCCCCCCGGGGATGCCATCCTGGCCGTCACGGTGTACGCCGCGGTGAAGGACCGCCCTCAGCTCCGGGCCGCGCTCGGCGGCACCCCGATCACCCCGGTCCACCGCCCGATCCTCACCCCGATCGCCTCGATCCTGCGCGACGACCAGGGGCGCTTCGACCTCCGGGTGGCCATCACCGCCCACCAACCGGGACCGGCGGCCGCGCCCACGACCGTCGTGCTCGGACAGACCGGCGTCTACCCGATCGAGGTCGTCCTGCGCGATGGTGCCGGGCACCCCCTCGACCAGGTGGCGTCGGCCATCGTGCGCCTCGCCCCCGACCCGCCGACCCATCGCATGGCGGTCGCTGTCGTGCTCGGCGCGACGGCACCGCCGGTGCACGGCCCCGATCTCGTCCCGAGCGTCGGCGACACCGCCCGCACCCAGATCGGCAACGTGGCCGACGCCCTCGCTGCCTCGCCGGCCACGCCGGTCACCTTCAGCGGTTCACCCGAGCTGCTCGACGGCATGAGCCAGGACCCCGCATCGAGCGCCGTGGTCGGCCGGCTGGACAAGGCGCTCGCCGGCCGTGAAGTGCTGGCGTCGACCTATGTGCCCCTCGACGGACCCGCCGTCGTCCAGGCCGGCCTCGGCAGCGAGATCGGTCACCAGCTCGTCGCCGGGGAGGAGGCGCTCCGCGGCGCCCTGCCCTCCAACGAACCGGACCGGCGCAGCTGGGTGGAGACGGGTTCGCTCGACCCGGCGACGCTCAGCGAGCTCGTGACCCTCGGCGTGAACCAGCTCGTGCTCCCCTCGACGGCGCTGAGCCCTGATCCGTCGGCGGCCACGAACCCGCTGGGACCGATCCGAGTGCGCACCAGCACCGGCACGATCCGCGCCGCCACCTTCGACGCTGACCTCGAGAGGGGCTTCACCCTCGAGCTGGCGCCGGCCACCGCGGCGACCCGCCTCTACCTGGAGCTCGCGCTCATCGCGTTGAGCGGGGCCGACAGCCAGCAGGGCGTCGTGATCGGACCCCCGACGGGCACGACACCCTCGGCCGCCTTCCTCGTCGACCTGTTCAACCTCATCGGCGGCGGCCCCTTGCTGCAGGCGGTGTCGCTCGACGACTACTTCCGCCTCACCCCCGCCGACACCGACTCGAGCGGCCAGCTCACGATCCGCTCGCTCCGCCCGGCCAGGATCACCCCGCTCGGATCGTTCGCCACCACGTTCGCGCTCCTCGGACTCGAGACGGCCAGCCTCACCGCCGTCGTACCCGACGACGTGAGCCTGACCCGCGACGTCGACCTGCTCCTGCTGCTGATGGTCGGTCGCGAGCTGACCGACCCGGCGAGGAACGCGTACATCTCCGCCATCCAGGAGCGCCTGACCGCCATCCGAGCCATGGTCTCGATCGCCGACCAGGGCACCGTCACCTTGACGTCGAGCACCGACCGCATCCCCTACGTCATCACGAACTCGGGCAGCTACCCCGTCCACGTCATGGTGCGCCTCGAGAGCAGCAAGATCGACTTCCCGGGGTCGACGACCCAGGGCACCTACGACGAGGTGGTCTGGCTCCCCCCGGGCACGAGGGTGAACCGACCCCAGGTCACCGCGCGGGCACGGGCCACGTTCCCTCTCACGATCGAGGTCCGCACACCCGACGGCCGCCAGCTGCTCACGACGACCCAGATCACGGTCCGCTCGACGGCCTTGTCGGGCATCGGCATCGCCCTCACGATCGGGGCCGCGGCCGTCCTGGCCTTCTGGTGGTTCCGCCACGCCCGGCGTGGCCGGCGGGTCCGCAGGGACCGCTCCCGCGGCGAACACCCGTCGAGCGGGGGGCGCCGAACTAGCCTCACCTCCCCATGACGGTGAAGATCGTGACCGACAGCTCCTGCGACCTGCCCCAGGAGCTGGCGGACGAGCTGGGCGTCGAGATCGTGCCGCTGACGATCCGCTTCGGGACCGAGGAGTTCGTCGACCGCCACGACCTCACGCCGGCGCAGTTCTGGTCCAGATGCGCCGACTCGGCGGTGCTCCCCGAGACCGCGGCTCCGTCGCCGGGCGCCTTCGAACAGGCGTTTCGCGCCGCAGCGGGCCAGGGGTCCGGCAGCGTCGTGTGCGTGACCCTCTCGGGGGCGCTGTCGGCGACGTTGCAGGCCGCGACGCTGGGGGCCACGGCCGCCGGGGACGCGATCCGGGTCGACGTGGTCGACAGCCGTTCGGTGACCATGGGTCTCGGGATGATGGTCGTGGCCGCGGCCCGCGCTTCGGCCGGCGGCGCCTCGGCCGACGAGGTGGGCGCTCTCGTCCGGTCCCTGGCCGGGCGGACCCAGGTGTGGGGCGCACTCGACACGCTCGACAACCTGCGCAAGGGCGGCCGCATCGGTGGGGCCAAAGCCCTCGTCGCCTCGGTCCTGTCGATCAAGCCCATCATCGAGGTCCGCGACGGCGCGGTGGAAGAGGGCGGACGTCAGCGCACGAGGGCCAAGGCCTGGGCCTTCCTCGTGGACAAGGTGCGCGCCCAACCCCACCTCGAGTCGCTCGCCGTGATGCACGCGCAGGTGCCCGACGTCGAGCGCCTCGTCGCCGAGCTGAGCACGATCCACCCGGGCGAGATCATCGTCGGTGAGATCGGCGCCGTGATCGGGGCGCACTCCGGGCCGGGTTGCGTCGGCGTGGTGTTCACGACGCCATAGCGCCAGCACCGATCCACCCAGCGCCAGCGCCGATCCACCCAGCGCCAGCGGCGCCCATCGACACCCGCCCGGTCGCGCGCGGCGCGGCCCGATAGGTTCGGGGCGCCGTGGATCGCTCTGCTCGCCTCGCGCCCGGGGTCGTGCTCGCCGGCCGCTACCGGCTGCGTCGCCCGATCGCCACCGGCGGGATGGCCCTCGTCTGGGAGGCCGAGGACCTCGTCCTGCATCGCGCCGTGGCCGTCAAGACCCTGAAGCCGGCCCTGGTCGGCGACGCCAACGTTCTCGAGCGGTTCCGCCGTGAGGCGCTCGCCGCCGCCCAGCTCCACCATCCGGCGATCGTGCCGGTGTTCGACACGGTCGCGCTCGGCGACCAGCCCGCCATCGTCATGGCCCTCATCGACGGCCGGACGCTGCGCCAGGAGCTCGATTGCACCGGACGGCTCCCGGTCGCGCGGGTGCGCGACATCGGCGCCCAGGTCGCGGACGCCCTCGACGCGGCGCATCGCGCCGGCATCGTGCACCGGGACGTGAAGCCGGCCAACGTGCTCGTCACGAGCGAGGGCCGAGCGTTCGTCAGCGACTTCGGCATCGCCAAGGCCAGCGGCGACGGCGGCGACCTGACGGCCGACATGATGCTCGGGACGGCCAAGTACCTCGCTCCCGAGCAGGTCACCGGTGCCCCCGTCGACGCCCGGACCGACGTGTACTCGCTCGGGGTGCTCCTCTACGAAGGCCTCGCCGGAGCACCCCCCTTCCAGGAGGCCACCGACGCGGCCACCGCGCTCGCACGACTGCGCCTCCCGGTCCCGTCCCTGCGCGCGGCCTGCCCCGACATCCCCGAGGACCTCGAGTCGATCGTGGAGCGCTGCCTCGCCGTCGACCCCGACGACCGCCCCGCCAGCGCGGCCGACGTCGCCGTCGCGCTGCGAGGCGGCGGCGCGGACGGCTTCGCCGAAGGCCGCGCCACCCGCGACCCGACACCTCGTGACGCCACGGCGCGACCAGGAGCCGGCGCCGGTGCCGGCACGACCCGCGCCGGCACCGGGTCCATCGGGAGGGCCCGAGGCGAGGTGCACCACCGGTGGGCCCGCCGCGTCGCAGCTCTTGCCCTCTGCGTCGTGGTCCTGGGGGTCACCGGCGGCGCGGTGAACTCGACCGACGCCGGCAACCGCGTCCTCCACGACGTGCTGCGCGTCCCGAGAACGGCCCCGGTGGTCGCGGTCCGGTCGGTGACCGAGTTCGATCCCCCGCCCCTCGGCGACGGCAAGGAGGACCCAGCCCACGTCGGCGCCCTCACGGACCGGGACCCGACCACGTTCTGGTCGACCGAGCAGTACCGCCAGTCCTCGCTGGCCTACAAAGGCGGCGTCGGGCTGACCTTCGAGCTGACCGGCACGGCGCGCTACGTGAACGTGACGAGCCCCACCCTCGGCTGGGGGGCCGAGGTGTTCGTGTCCGACACCCGCCACCCGTCCTTGGCCGGCTGGGGCGAACCGGTGGTGGCCAGGACGGGGATCGACGGGAACGCCTCCTTCGACCTGCGGGGCACCGCTGGCCGTGTCGTGCTCGTCCTGTTCACCGACGTGGGGGCCGAGGGCCGTCTGCGGGTCGCCGAGGTCGAGTTCGGCGGCTGAGAGGTGGCGCCGGGGGTCCACGGTGGACCCCCGGCGCCACGGTCCCTGACTACGGTGGGGACGACGTGGCCCTCGACGACGACCTGGTGCGCGCCGCCCGAGTCGGTGACCGGGCCGCGCTCGAGCAGCTCCTGCGCCGCCACGTGGACCGGGTCCACGCCCTGGCCCGCCGGCTGCTGGGCAACGAGGCCGACGCCGACGACGCCGCCCAGGAGGCCCTGATCGCCGTCGTGCGGGGACTCGACCGTTTCGACGGTCGGTCGTCGTTCACGACCTGGCTCTACCGGGTGACCACGAACGCCTGCCTCGACGAGCTGCGCCGCCGGTCCCGGCGTCCCGGGCCTCTCGCCGAGGACGTCGATCACGGCCGGCACGACCCGATGCTGTCGGACGGGATCGCCGACCGCGCCGAGATCGACGCGGCCCTCGCCACGCTGCCACCGGAGTTCCGCGCCGCGGTCGTGCTGCGCGACCTCTGCGACCTCGACTACGCCGAGATCGCCGCCGTCCTCGGGATCCCGGCCGGGACGGTCCGCTCCCGGATCGCCCGCGGCAGGGCGCTCCTGGCCCGCCGGCTCGGGAACCATCCCGACCTCACCCGACGTCAAAGCGATGATCCGTCATGACCGAGCCCCCCGACCCCGACCCGATCCTCGAGCAGGCGAGCGACCTGTTCGACGAGGGGCGCACCAGCGCCGATCCGGCCGTCGAGGCCCGGATCGCCGAACTCGCCCTGGCCCGCGCCCTGATCCGCGACGTTGCGCCGCCCTCCGATGCGGTCCGGGAGCGCCTCGTCTCGGCCGCTCTCGCCACGCCCCACCTCGTCTCGACGCGTCGCCCGGCGCGCCGGCCGGTGGCCATCGGCGCGCTGGTGACCGCGGCGGCTGCGGCCGTGGCCGTCGTGGTGGTGCTCGGTCGGTCGTCGAACCCGGCCCCGTCGGCGTCCGGGCACCGCGACGCCTCGGTGGTCTCGACGGCCGCTCCGACCCCCGGAGCCGCCCGGGCACCGGCCGCCTCGGCGAGCGCCGGGGCGATCCCGATCGAGGGACCGGCGGCATCGGCCAACGCGGGCGTCACCGTCACCGCGCCGACCACCGCATCGGCTGCCACGACCACGGCCAGCGCGAGCAGCGGGGGAGCCGGGCCGCTCGCGACGGCCGCCGCACCCCCGCCCGCACCCTCACCCGCAACCGCGTCGTCGCCGAGCGAGATCCTCGCTCTCTACCGGGCGCTCGCGGCGGCACCGCGGCCCACCGCGGCACCTCCGCCCGGGACCTGCGCGGTGGACGGCGCCTTCTACGGACCGGTGCGCTACGGCGGCGTCATCGGTCAGCTCTGGCTCGTGACGAACGGATCCGGTGGCCGCCGCCTCGAGGTCCTCGCCACCGCCGACTGCCGGTCCCTGGGCGAGGTCGAGGTGCCCTAGCCGCGCACGACGGTCGGAGGCCGCCGTTCGGCTCGTCGCCTAGGCTGGACGCCATGTCAACGCAACCTCCGCACACGCCTTGGTCGGCCCGGGCCGCCGACGACGTCGAGCGCCTGGTCGGAACCGTCCGGGACAAAGCCACGGGACCGGTCCTGCGGGCCGTGCGAGCGATGGTGTTCGGCCTCCTCGCCGCCGTGCTCTTGATCATCACGCTCGTCTTGGTGACGATCGCGTTCGTTCGGGTGCTCGACCTGCTTCCGGGTGGGATCTGGGTGGCCTACCTGATCACCGGCCTCGTCTTCCTCCTCTTGGGGTTCTGGGTGTGGTCGAAGCGGACGAGCCCGGCGTGACCGTCCGTGACGTGGTCATCATCGGCTCCGGTCCTGCCGGGCTCACGGCCGCCGTGTACAGCGCCCGGGCCAACCTCGCCCCGCTGCTGCTCGAGGGCGAGCCGTCGTCGACCTCGGACCAGCCCGGCGGCCAGCTCATGCTCACCACCGAGGTCGAGAACTTCCCGGGCTTCCCCGAGGGCGTGATGGGTCCGGAGCTCATGGGCCGGATGCGCGAGCAGGCGCTGCGGTTCGGGACCGAGGTGGTCACGGCGAAGGCGACGTCGGTCGACTTCTCGAGCCACCCGTTGCGCATCCGCTCGGGCGACGAGGAGCACCTGTCACGGGCCGTGATCGTGTCGACCGGGGCGCGCTCGCTGATGCTCGGCCTCCCCGCCGAGTCCAGGCTGCTCGGCCACGGGCTCTCGACGTGCGCGACGTGCGACGGGTTCTTCTTCCGGGGCAGGGAGATCGCCGTGGTCGGAGGCGGCGACTCCGCCCTCGAAGAGGCGCTGTTCCTGACCAAGTTCGCCTCCAAGGTCACCCTGATCCACCGCCGTGACCAGCTCCGCGCCTCCAAGATCATGCAGGAGCGGGCCCTCAGGAACGACCGCATCGAGTTCCTGTGGAACCACACCGTCGTCGATCTGCACGGCGAGACCCGGCTCGAGGCCGCGGTGGTGCGCGACACGATCAGCGGTGCGCAACGGGTGTTCCCGCTCGACGGGCTGTTCGTGGCCATCGGCCACCAGCCCAACACCGACATCTTCGCCGGGCAGCTCGACAGGGACGCTGCGGGCTACCTCGTCACCGGACCGGGCACGGCGACGAACGTGCCCGGCGTGTTCGCCTGCGGCGACGTGCAGGACCACACCTACCGCCAGGCGATCACCGCCGCGGGGTCGGGCTGCATGGCCGCCATCGACGCCGAGCGCTGGCTGGAGGCCACCGGCCACGGCTGATCCTGCGACCAGTGATCCCGCCACCACGGATCGGGCGCACGGGTCGCTAGACTGCGCTCCCCGCCGAACCGGAGGTCCGCCATGGCCGACGTCATCACCACGCTGTCGAGCGACACCTTCGACGAGGTCCTGGCCTCCTCGACGGAGCCGGTCATCGTTGATTTCTGGGCGGAGTGGTGCGGCCCCTGCAAGATGATCGCCCCGATCCTCGAAGAGATCGCCGTCGAGAGGAAGGGCACGGTCAAGGTGGCCAAGCTGAACGTCGACGACCACCCTGACCTGGCCCGCCGCTTCGACGTGATGAGCATCCCGACCTTGATCGTGTTCCGTGACGGCGCGCCGGCCAAGCGGCTCATCGGGGCGAAGGGCAAGGGCCAGCTGCTCCAGGAGCTCGGCGAATTCCTGTAGAGCCCATGCCGCTCGAGCCCGGCACCAGCGGTGAGGCCGTGCGCGACCTCCAGCGCCGCCTGCACGCCGTGGGCTACGAGTGCGGCCTCACCGAGCACGGCCGGTTCGGCCCGGCCACGGCTCAGGCCCTGTGCCGGTTCCAAGGTGACCACGGTCTGCCCAAGCTGGCAGTCTGCGACGAGGCCACCTGGGCCGCCCTCGTCGAGGCCAGCTACCGCCTCGGTGACCGCCAGCTGTACCTGCGCACCCCGATGCTGCGGGGCGACGACGTCGCCGAGCTCCAACGGTGCCTCGGCACGTTGGGCTTCGACGCCGGGAGGGTGGACGGCATCTTCGGCCACGAGACGAACCGGGCCGTCCAGGAGTTCCAGCGCAACGCCGGACTCCCCGTCGACGGCATCTGCGGCTACGAGACGATCTCGGCCCTGCGCCGCTACTCCTCCCGACACCCGTCGACGGAGGCGGTGGCGGCAGTTCGAGAACGAGAATCACTCTTGAGTCAGCCCCGGACCCTCCATGGACGGCGCGTGGTGGTCGGTCAGCTCGGGGGCC
>Ga0209048_10001548_pt1 | contig 23525 bp, 33 predicted proteins | sample FrelakmetCRP12CR_FD_187146 | JGI IMG/M metagenome (GOLD analysis project Ga0209048, IMG submission 187146) | Freshwater lake sediment microbial communities from the University of Notre Dame, USA, for methane emissions studies - CRP12 CR (SPAdes)... | ecosystem: Environmental > Aquatic >... | reverse complement strand
TCGTGGTCCGCGGATCGGGATGTTCCCCCGAATGCGCTTCCACCATCCCGGCGCGACGTTGCGCAGAAAGACCTCGTTGGCCATCTGCGCAAGTTGCGCCGCGAACTCCACGCCCCTACGACCGTGCGCCTCGACGATGATCGCGATACGCACGGGAGCCCTCCCTACTGCGGGATGGCTTCGCCGACGATCATGCCGGTGATGGTGTCCTGCGCGGGTCCGAGGTTCTGGAACGAGAACGTGATGGTCAAGCCGGGATACGCGGTATTGCCGCGCAGCGTGAGCCCGAACGACGTCGCGAAGAATGCCGAAACGGGGACGGCGCCCGCATTCACAAACTGCGGATCTTGCCCGACATTGATCTGCGTGATGACGACCTGGCTCAACTGATTGAGCGACGAATTGACCATCAGACGCTCGACGCGGAACACGCGCTGCACTTGCAGCGGGACGTTCTGCGTGGCGCCCGCGGTGCCGGCGGCCGTCAGGACGGTGATCGGGAGCGGCGCGATCTGCCGGCGAAGGTGATCGTGCTGCGTGGCGCCCTGGAGACGGGTGCCACCGGGGCCGGTCGCGAGGGGACGCTTCGGCTTCCCGTAGCCTCCAGGCTTCGCCAGGTCAGCACCCACGTCGTAGTGGTGCCCGTCGTCGCCGTGCGCGTCGTCGTGGTGCTCTTCGCCGATGATGTCCGGACCGCTCACGATGTCATACCGCATTTGCATTCTCCGTATTCGGCCCGGATGGGCCCACCGATCCGTTGTTGTCTATCCGCGTCGAATACGCCTAGCGCGGCGTTGCGGGGCTTGCCGCGGCGCCGCCTGCGGCGCCCGCTGCTGCACTGGGAGCCGTGCGCCGCCGGGCCTCTTCGCTCGCCGTGCGTCGGCCGGCGTCCTTGCCCATCTCATGCCCGTAGACGGCCGCCATCGCGTCCGTCACGGCGTGACCTACCTGCGCGATCTGCCCGCCCGCGTACTGGCTCGCGGCGTACGCGGCGCCAGCGTAAAGCAGCTTGGGGTCGAGCCCGAACATCGTGGGCATGGCCTCGCCGCGCGATTCGGCACGCGCTTCGACCTGGCCGAGCACGTAGCCGGATGCGAACACAATCGCCTTGTGTTGCAGATCGCCCGCGGCTTTCTGTCCCTTCTCCTTGAGATGGCCGAGGCGCGTTTCGAGCGCCTTTGCCTTCTGCATCAACGTCATTTGCTCGGGGCGCGAAAGCTCTGTGGTCGCCATGCGGCCAACGATGCGCGCGTCGCACGCGAGCGCGCAAGCAGAATTCTGCGGGATTCGTGAGGGTAGGTCAGCGAGCGGGTGCGGAAAACAAGCTGCGAAGTCTTATCATGCCAAACAGCCGATCAATCGGCGTCGGGGATGTCCAGGCGTCGCGCGAGCGTCCAAACGCAGCGAATGATCCGCGGTTCATTGGGTTTGTGGCCCTGTTCTGGCTCGTTTAGGCGGCCGAATGGATGCGGCGAGCGCGTCGCCCCGCACCATCGGCACACTTCGACGGCGTTGCCACCAGGCAGTCCGCGCAGCTCGTACGGGTCCGAGCCCGCCACGGCGCCGATCACACACAGCGCATCGACCATCCACTCTCCGGTGCGAGTGCTCATGCGCGGACCTTAGCCTCGCAGGCGTCCGAGCACGCCAGGAAATTGAGCGGCGAGCGTCGCCCCTCGACGACGACCAGGCGCCAGGGCACGGGCAGCACGTACGCGAGCACGTCGTGCGTTCGATACGCGGGCGCCGTGCCGTATGACTCAGCCTCGCAATGCTGGCACCAGAGCAGCACGGAGACATGCTCGAGCGGCTGCGCGCGGCTCATCGCTCACCCCGCGGGCTCGGTGGCGGATTGTCGCGCATGGATACAGCGGCGCGATTCTCGCTCGGGTTGAGCTTGTCGAATCGTGCGAGCTTGGTCGCGTTGCCAGCGAGCATCCGGAGCGACGCCTGGTAATCGCCGACGCGCGTGGAGAGCTTGCCGAGCTGCTCCCATTCGCGCAGAAGCCCGCGCACGTCCGAGAGCACGGCACACGCCGCGTCCAGCTCGGTTCGCGCACGATCAATCCGCGCGAGCGCGGCCTCGAGTTTTGCCTTCGTCATGGAAAATCGCCCTTCCCGGCCGCGAAATGCGGCATCCGCGTGCATCCTGGCCACGGATCGGCGTCACGTCAACGCGGAACGCATCCGCGTGCATCCGGTGCGGATGCCATCCGGAGGGCGATTAGGGCGGGTCCGCATCCGCGGCGGATGCAAGCGGATGCGTCAGCCCTCGTCGTCGTTGCCGGCGACCAACGCCTCGACGGCGGCCTCGCGCGTCGGTCGTCCGCTCACGAGCACGTTGCCGGCGTCCCATACCCACCACTGGCCGCCGATGGTGCTCACGTCGAGCCGCTCGCGCACGATGCGCTGCTCGATCTCGCGGCGTGCCTTCCGTTGCGCTCGGCACGAGCGGCAAAGGAGGGTCATGCTCTCGGTCCGCTCGCCGCATACCTTGCACGCTGCCATGTCGGGAGCGTACCAGTTCGCCGTGGTCGGGTTCCGCGTCTCGGTTTTCCCCCCTAAGAGCCTCCGGGGTCTGGTCCGAGCAGCAGGGGATCGGGGGGCGCAGCCCACCGCACGGTAGCTCGGTCGGGACCGTCGCGAGACGCGCACAACCCTCGGCCCGGCGTATGAGCCGGGCCGGTCTGCTTTCGCGAGCGCAGCGAGCGCCGGGTCGAGCGAAGCGAGACCGTCGATCCTCGGCGCGTAGCGCCGCTCCTCATTCCGGGGGGGATGGGTGGGGAAGGGGAAGGGGGGGCACCCCCCTTGGGGGCGACGTTGAAACGCAAGCGTTCCGTCACGGTCCAGCGCAGCTAAAACGTGCGGCCGTTCGGCATTCGCCAACGTTGCCCGTGTATCCGCGGCGTCCGTCACGCGGATGCGTGACGCTGCCAGCGCATCCGCGGCGTCCGTGGTTTCAACCGATCCGATACCCCCTTCGGGGGGGAGGATCGGAGAAGGGCCGCTAGTTGCGGGTTGGACGTGCGCGTCAGGGTTGCTCGCATCCGCGGCCAGGAGCGCCGTGGCCTGCGCCTTGAGGGCTGCTCGGCGGGCCTCGAGCGCCTGGTCGGCGCCCAGCACCTCGGCGACCTGGCGCGCGAGCTGTACGCGGCGGGCCTCGAGCGCGTCGCCCTCGAGCACGGGGCGCTCTCGCTGCACGCGCAACGCCTTGAACTCCTCGAGCGTCGCTCGAGCGGCCTCGGGCGCGGCCGGCGTCGTATCCGCCGGGATGATCGGGACCGGCGCGGGTGTCGGCGTGGCCGTGGGCGCGAACGCGGGCCGCGCGTCCTCGAGCGGCACATTGACCCATCGCGGCACGACGTATTCGCTCGCGCGCCTGGTGAAGCGTTCCGCGGGGCCCGGCTTGAACGTCCGGATCATCAGCCCCGCTCGGTGAAGCCGTGGGATGGCCCGCTCGACGGTATCCTCGGACACCCCGGCCTCGCGCGCGAGTTCGGCGTTCGACACGCGCAGCTCGACGCGGTTGCCGAGCCGGCCCGCGAGGGTCAACGCTGCCGCGTAGACCGAGCGATCACCCATCGAAAGGCGTCGGAACGTACCCTGCTCGTCGCGCCAGCGGGCCCGGCCAGCGGCCTCACGGGACCGTCGTATCCGTGCATTCTGTGTATTTGCGCGCCGACCCGTGTATTCGGTGCTCGGATCGCGGGTTTCTGTGCTTGAAAATAGTTGCGCAGCGGTTGCGCCCGCCCTAGATTGGTTCACGTCGAATCGCCCTCGACGCCTGATCGGCCGGGAAGTTGGTTGCTTCCCGGCCGTGCCGTTTCTCCGGCTGGCGTTACTGGTTTACGGCCACGGTTCCCCCCGCTCGGCTTCCCCCGCTCGGTCACTGAGGGAGCGCCCCGTCAGCATTCCCGGTCAATGACTGCTCGGTTGTTCAGCCGAGCTCCGCTCATTTACGGCTGCGCTTGACGGATCGCTTCGGCTTCGATCCGACCTTGCCGACCTTCGCGAGCTTGCGCGCGTTCGTGAGAGCCTTCGGCTTCGCCGCCCGCTTCTTTGCGACGGGCTTGCCTGGCTTTGCGGGCCGCTTCGCGACGGGCTTGCGCTTCGCGGCCGGCTCCGCGGCCGGCTGCTGCTTCGGAGCCGGGCCCGGTGTCAGCGTGGCGCCCTGCGCGGAACGGCGCCCCTCGCTGTACTCGACAAGCCACGGCCAGCTCCACTTGACCGCCAGGCGGATCAGATCCGCGCGCGGTGTGTTGTTGCCCATGTGCCGCGTGAGCCGGTCCAGCTCTTCAACGACGGCGAGCGGGAATCGAACGATGATGCTCGGGTTCGGTTCGTTGCGTGCGGGCGCGGGTCGCGTCGCATTCAGATCCACATTTGGCAGGCCAGGCTGCTCCGCTGTCTTCGTTTCCATGTGCCTCCGTATCCGCCGCGGATGCGTCCGCGGATGCCAACGGATGCACCGCATCCGCCGCGGATGCAAGCGCAAACACACGGCCGCGTGATAGCCTCGGGGCGTGGCCGCTGCGAAACACACTGATCGCGATTTCATCACCTTCGTGATCGCGATGTTCATGCTCGACCGTTTCCTCGGGCCGACGCGAGCGCCCGCCGCACCGAATCGCGCTCGAGAACGCAGGCCCCCGCCGCCACGCGCTCGAGCGGATGGCATCGGCCCGACGCGCGCCGATTACATCGCCATCGGGGGCGAGCCCAGCATGAGTCTCGACGAGTTGCGCGCGGCCTTTCGCCGCACGATCCGGAGCGCCCACCCCGACCTCGTAGCCGGCGATGGTCGCGACGCGGACGCGGCGCACGTCATCGGCGCGTGGAAACGCATTGAGCAGGCCCACCAGGCGCGATCCGCGGCTGCGTATTAGACTCCCGCCATGCACTCCACGATGCTCTCCGGATACCGTCCCGACGAGTTGCTCGCCGCTCTTCCCCCTGCGACGCGAACGTGGTTTGAGGCGCTACGCAAGAGCATCTCGAGCGCGCTTGAGGCGGCCATGCTCGAAACGCAATTCAACTGGTGCAGCGACGCATTCGAGCGTTTGGCCGAATCCATCGCCCGCGGGGACGACGCGATCATCGCCATGACGTATCCGGAACGCTCACGGCTGACGCCAGACCTTCGCCTCGGGTTTGACGCCGCCGTGGCAAAGATCACGACGAGCGCCGAGGCAGCCTCCGTCGCGTCGCAGTTCGCGGCGATGGCGGAACTCTGGACAATGCACGCGGACGGACTGCTCGCGTCCTAGAGCCCCAGCGCGGCCCTGGTCTGCGCGCCGATCTTCCCGTCCACCGAGAGCGCCTTGTCGAACTGGAATCGCGACACGCGGCCGACGCCGACGTAGGGCTTGCCCCACGGGTCCAGCGTCGCGGCGAGAGCGTTCAAACATCGGCAGAGCAGCTCGCCCTCGTCGTCCATCAGACCGTCGTCGTCGGCCTTGCTGCACCCGAGTACCCACATGGTGACGGTCTCGAATGCGTCCACGAGCCACGACCCGAACACGCTGGGCACGTTGCCGGCGAGCATGTCGGGCCAGATCGGGCGCGCGACCATGCGGCCGGTCTGGCGCAGCGTGGAATACTGGGCTGCGAACTTCTCGCACCAGTCGAAGATGCTCGCCGCGTCGCCCTGGCCGTATAGCTCGGGCTGGTACACGTCCACGCCGCCGAATCCCTGCCACGGGAAATCCGCGTGTAGACCGGGCTGGCCGTAGCTCGTGAGAGACAGCGCGAGTTGCGGCGCGACCTTGCGCATTTCGCGGATCGCCTTGCGCGCATCGTCCACGCCGAACCCGGCCATCCCATGCTTCCAACGCTGCTCGCAGTTCAACGACAGGAACGGCACCCCGGCCAGCACCGCGGCCTGCGCGAGATGGATGCGAGCCATCAGTGCGGCGCCCGCATCGCCAGGTCCGTCGTCGCCCGCGAGTTCCCACCACACGACCGCGCCAGGCACCATCGCGCGCGTGAGCTGCGTCAACGCGGTCCCGCTCTCGATCAGTTCCATGATGCCGCCGTGGAGCATCACGCCCGGCGGCTTGAGCCGCTCGAGTGTCGGTCGCGCATGCTCGAGAGCGATCTGTATGCCCTGCGGGTTCCACAAGGTCACGACGTAGGGCGGGGGCGTGTAGCGCATCCGCGGAGGATACACGACGGGGCCCGCGGCGGGGCGTCGTTGCGCTATCCTCGAGCGATGCCTGGTCGCCCTCCGAAAGCATGGTGGTACGCATGCGTCGCGGCCGTTCGTTCGCATGGTGGCGCTTACGATCCGCGGCGTGTGTGCGGATCGGTCTGGTCGCGCAAGAGCGACGCGGAGAAGGCTGCGATTGTCGCCGCGACCGAGCGGATATTGGCCGGCGGTCGCAAGGCGCGACCCGTGCGGTTCACGGCCGCCGAATTCGAGCAGCTCGCCCGCGACCTCGGCGTGCGTCGCACCCGTCGCCCGCGTCGGGTGCGTGCAACGTAGTTGTTGCGCGTGTGACGTTGCACGGGCAACGGTGACGCCGTGGCCCTCTATGCCTGGGAGTTCTGCACCGAGTCGCAGGGTATGGCGTGGGTCGCCTACTGGCCCGACCCGTTGCGCGGCGGGTTTATCACGCGGCAGTTCATCGGGCCCGAGCTGGGCTCGTGTGGCAAGGAACACTTCAACGCGCCCCCGCCAGGCGCCCGGCCGGGCGCGCAAGGTCCGCGACCTGGCGCTCGAGCGCGGAACGCGGGTGCGGGCGCTCGAGGGCGCCAGGATCGCGCTGCACGCGAGCGCGAAACCTCGGCACGCGCGGCGATGCGTACGCTCGGCATCACGACTGACGCGCCGACATGGGACGAGATCCGCGCCGCGTACAAGCGGGCCGCCCTGGCGAACCATCCCGACCGGATCGGGCCGGCCGGCCATCCGAAAATGGTGCTCGTAAACCTGGCGCTCGAGCTGCTCCGCAAACACTACGGCCAGGCGTAGACTCGCGAGCATGGCGCGCGAGACTTTCGAGCAGCTCATGTTCTATTTCGGTTTCAAGGGTCGGCCGCCACGCCGTCGCCCACCCCGTGAGCAGCTCGCGCTCCCGCTCGAGCGCCCGCGCCAGGCGCCCCCGCCCGTGGTCCTCGAGCGGCCCGTGCCTGGCCCCGTCCTCGAGCGCCAGGTGCCCGCTCGAGCAGGCAAGCGGCCCGCGAAGCCGGCGGCCAAGGCGAAGCCCGCGAAGCCGGCGGCCAAGGCGAAGCAGATCGAAGCGTTCACCAAGGCCGACGCGAAGCGTGCTGCTCGGTTTCTCGGCGATCATCGGTTTACGCCCTCGGTGCTCGCCGCTGCCATGACCAAGGAACTCGAGCGCGCTCGCCGTGCCGGGCCCGTCGATCTGCCGCGCTACGGTGCTTTGGGTTACAGCATTGGGAGCGTCGTGCGATTCGCGAAATGGGCGCTCGCACGGCTGGACCCACGGGGCACGCGAACGATGGAGCGCGCCCTGGCGGCCTCGAGAGCCAAGCCCGCGAAACCCGCGAAACCCGCTCGAGCAGCGAAGCCCGCGAAGCCCGCTCGAGCAGCGAAGCCCGCGGCACTGCCCGCGCCGAAACCGTCGCCCGTCGCGCCGCCCGTCGCGATCATCCATCTGTCGCTCGATGACCTCGGAGGCAAAATCTACGACACGAGCGCGCGCGGCGCGAAGGCGTGGGGCATCGTCCAGAAGATTCTACACAAGCCGGCCGCGTTGAAGTTCGCGGGCGGTGTGAAGGGCGGGCCCGAGGGCCCGCAACCATGGTTCTCGGCGGTGTTCGTCGATCCGGAGCTGTCCGACGAGGCGCGTACCGCGTTCGCGCAGCGCGCGGTCGATGCCCTGCGCGGCCTCGGCTATCAAGTCACGTTCAAGAACTGGATTGCCGATGACAAGGCGATCTTCGACCGCATCGTGCGCGAGCATGCGGAGGCGCCCGCCAAGGCGCTTCCCAAGCCCGCGCCCATCGCCAAGCCCCCGCGCGTCGCCAAGCCGCGGAAGGAACGCGCGCCAAGGGCTCCACGGGTCAACGTCGAAGCCGTCGCCGAGGCAGTCGAGCACGCCGAGTCCGATCCGCTCGCGGTGCCGGCGCCCATCGCGCCGCCAGGCTACAAGCCCGCCGAATGCACGACCGAGGGCCCGGCATGGGGCGCCGAGTACAACGACGCCCTGGCCGACGCGAGCGAACGTGCCGCCATCGAAGCCGGGGACGACGAGGATCGTTTCCGCGTCCTGCTCCGCGCGTACTTCTCCGAGCATCCGCGGTTCCCGGCCTGGCAGGCGCTCGAGCAGCATTGCGTGACGGGCTTTCGCGCGAAGCACGCACGCAAGCGACGTACGACGGAGACCTCGACGACCGAGACAAAGCGCGCCCTCGCCGACGTGGCGGCCGAACTGGGCGAAGATATCCGAGGGTCGGCCGAACACCTCGACCGGCTCACCCTCGGCGGCCAGGCGTCCTACTGGCGCCGATTGCACCGCAAGACTCGCAGCGTGGACGCGCTGCGCCGAGCGCGCGAACTCGAGACCAGGCTACGCGCAGCGAAGCGCAAGGGCGGGGGCGTCGCGACCCATCGAGCGGCCTAGAAACCGCGGTCAACGACGTTGCGAAGGATGCCCACGAGCCCCGTCGCATAGACGATATCGGGCTCGTCTCGTAGCCAGTGCGTGATGTCGCGAAGGTTGCGCGTGAACTCACGCAACGACGGTTCGACGCGCGGCTCTCGAGCGCGCGCCGCGAACAGCTCGAGCGCGCGGTCGCCGAGCGTCGCCAGTCGCTCGATGTCGCTCATCGTGTCATCCGAGATGATGCCCGTTCGCGTGGCCTCGGCCCATCCGGTGCGGACACGGGCCAGGACCGTCTCGGCCTGGCGCAAGAGGGATCGGAGCGCGACCTTCGGATCTGTCGCCTGGCCGACCGAGGCGCCGCCTTCCCAGCGCGCGAGCTGCGGGAAGCGTTCCGCGGCTAGATTGTGAATCGACTGCGAGTCCATGGTGAGCCATTCGCCCCGCGGGTTCGTTCGCGGCACGTACGCGGCCACGCGATCCGAGAAGAGCCACACGACGCCAGTCTCGCCCGGCTGCGGCTGCGCCCACGTCGTGCCGTTCAAGTAGGGCACGTCGGCATCGAAGCGACCCGTGGTGACGCGCGCGACGTGATCGCGCGTGTTCACGGCCACGACGCGCGCCGCGACGTGCTGGCGTCCGAGTTCGCCCTCGGGTGTCGGTGGCGGATACATGATTTCGCCGACGCCGTGCGCTGCGGGCGGCCGGCGTCTCGGGCTCGAGACCACGGGGCCATGTCTGAGGTACTCCGGGGCGGCGTCGCCGACCTGGCCGACGACCTGGCCGCCCTTGCCGTGCTCCACGTCGTGCCAGCGGACGAGCGCGCCCATGAGTCCGCGCCTGGCGTCCTCGGGCTCTTGCCATCCCACGGCGACCGGACGCACGCCGAGGTACTGCGCGATGCGTTCGCGCTCGCTGCATCCCGATGCCGTGCCGTGGACACCCGGACACCCGTGACACCCGTGCGCGCAGCGGCTCGCGCCATGCACCGCGGGACGCGCGGGATTGTGTCTGATCCAAGCAGAAAACAGCGTTTCGATAAGCGCAAAGATCACCAGAGAGATCCGCTCACCAGGGAAGGGCAACGGAAGCGCGCCCGCCTGATCGGCAAAGTTATCCCGCAAGGTCCATTCGCCGAACCCCTCATCAGGCATCACCAGCGCGAAGGCGCGCACCAGGGCGTCATGCGTGGGCGCATCGAACACGCCCGGACGATACACTCCGCGCAACAACCCGATGCGCGCGAGCTGCTCTTGCATGCGGCCGATGAACTGCGGCGCGAGCGCCACCGGAACGAGCCTCGATTGAGCCCAGCGGTTGAAGGCGAACTTCAAGGCGTCGCCTTCGATCCGCGTATTGGTCTCCCAGCCCATACCCCAGCCAGGGTCAAGAAATCTCGTCTCGCTTGGATCGCCGAAATAGGGTGTGACGACCTCCAGGGGATCGAGGAACTCATCCACGAGGAAGCCGAGCGCGTCCCGGTCGAAATCCCCGCCCGTGTGTTCGACTCTGTATCTAAAGGGGGCCCAGTCCTGCCAGGGCAATGCGGGAGACGCGGGACTGCGTGCGTGGTGCGGCATCTGCTTACGCCCGCGGGATGATCTGCCAGTAAACCGGCTTGCCGTTGTCATTCTCGCCAGCGGTCGAACGGATCTCGAATGACGTGCCAATCGTGATCGCATAGGGGAACAGCAAGCCCTGCGGCTCTCCCGCCGGAAGGGGTGCAATCGGAGCCTGCCAGGTCAACGTGAAGCGCGAGAACTTGTCGACCACGGGCGTAGGGACCACGACCTTTCCCCCCTGGCCGATGGGCACGACGCCCGCGTAGCCCTTCGCTTCGTACCAGGCGAACGAGCCTGCTTTCGCGTCACCCTTGGCCCGCGTGATCTCGAATGTCCGCGCTCCGGTGTCGTCCGTGAAATACTGCTCGTCGTTGTCGACGCGCCACAGATAGCCGATGTCCGTGCCGAGGATGCTTGCGCGAATCGCAAAACGGTTCGACTTGATCCGCGCAAATGTGTAGTTGGTCCCGCTCATGGTTCCATCCGGACCGGGCCCGTAGATGACGATTCCGTCGCCTTCGATGTCGGCCGCGTCGCCGTCGCTCGAGAGCGCACCCTGGCGCCAAACGACGTTGGCCACGGGCACGACCGGGGGTGTCTGTATCCGCGTGTCGTGGAGCTGCGGGCGCCCGTAGGACGTGCCCAGCGGCGTCAAGAGCGGGTCGCCCGTCAACGCCCCGGTCGGGTCGAAGTATCCTAGCGCGGTCGGCGGCCCGCTGCCGCCCCCGCCCCCCGCGCCGCCCTCGGCGATCCACACGGTGCCGTTGCTCGTGAATGTCTTGGGCGCGTCGGACGCGACGAATCGCGCGAGCGGGTGCAGCGCGGGCGGGTAGTTCGCCAGGTTGGCGAGCACGTCAAGCACGGTCTCCTCAGCGTTGGTTCCCTGTGTCATGGGCACGATGATACGCCACCCGTGGCCAGGTGCTCGAGCGGCGCTCGCATCCGTTCGCATCCGTCGCGGATGCTAGGCGAGCGGCTCCCACAACTGCCAGAAGACGACGACGCCGCTGTCCGCGGCGCCGCCCGTGCTCTTGATCTGAAACGACATGCCATTGACGCGTGACGCCTGATAGATCAGCCCCGTGGGCACGACGCCTGTACCGTCCTGCACCGTGAGAGTGAACCGCGTGGACGGTTGCACCGCGGTGTTCGGGATCACGAACTGCCCCGCACCATCGAGCGTCGCAAGGCCAGAGGCGCGGTTGTTGCCGCTGCGGGTCGCGAGCACGCCCTGGCTCGTGACCTTGAACATCTCCTTCCGACCGTTGACGGGGCCCTCGAGCGGCACGAGTTGCACCGCGAACTCCGTCGCGATCCATGCCTGCGCGGGCGGGGCGCCACCTGGCGGAACCGTTATCGAGATCATGCCCGACAAGGGCACGAGGTTCGTCGGGGTGACGCCTACCGCCGTCGCGCGAAAGAGCACGTCGCCCGCGACCACGGGTGCGAGCGCGCCCTGCGTGAGCCCGCGCGACTTGAAACTCGAGATCCCTGGTACTCCCGTGTTTGCTCCGTACTGCGTCACCCGGAGCTGCGCGCGCGATGCGACCGTCGAAGCGTATTGGATGCCGGCGCCCGAGTTGTTATCGGGGAGCCCGCCCTGGTTGATGAAGAGCTGGAAATCGGCGACCGGGGCGCCAGTCGCGCTGCCCATCGCGGCGCTTGTCGCGTGCGCGGCCGTGGGCGTCGCGGCCGTGGTGGCACCGAGCAGGAGTTGCCCCGCGGCATCCGTGTCCAGGCGCTCCGCGAGCGCGAGCAGGATCGACCTGGCGCCGCTTGTGTTGCCGGCCGCGAGTACCTGCGCCAGCGTCGGCGTCACGACGGGGGGCGCCGATCCGCCCTCGGCGATCCACACGCTCCCGTTGCTCGTGAAGCTCTTGGGCGCGTCGGATGCGACGTACCGCACGAGCGGATACTGGTCGGCGGGGTAATCCGCCAGGTTGGCCAGCACGTCCAGCACGGTCGTCTCGTTGCTTGTTCCCTGCGTCATGCGGCGATGATAGCCCGACGCGTGGGCCGCGGCGCGCATCCGCTGGCATCCGCGTCGGATGCGCGAGCCTTGTCGAAAACTGGCGGGGCCGATGTTTCAGGAGTTACACGCGGGGCATGCCCCGACGAACTCGAGCAGCTCTGACGTGCGCGTGTGGCCGCTTCACCACGAACCCGCGGCGCGGCAAATGCGAGCGTTGCTACATGGCGGCCTGGCGCGGCGTCGAGCCGGCCGCGGCGTGCGCGACGTGTCCCCAGCGCGACCGGCGGGTGCTCGTGCGGCGTCGCGTGGCGGGGGCGTGGGTGACGTGCTGCGCGAACTGCGCGGCCATCCTCGGGCGCCGTGCGCTCTCGCTCGAGGCGCTACGCGCGGAGATCGTCCAGGCGGCCTAGTGCGCCTGGTCGTCGTCGTCGAGTGTCTGGTCGTCGTCGTCGCCCTCGAGCGGCTCGACGTTGGCCGCGAGCTGCTCGAGTCCCGCGACGACGCTCGAGCAGAATTCGGCGACCGATAGCGCCATGTGTTGCACATGCGCCAGGCCGGTTTTCGCTCGAGCGATGTCGTGTCGCAGTTTCCGACGTGGCGCTCGCTTCGGCATCAGTGCTTCGCGTGCTTGAACCGTGGCAACTGTACTTCGCGACGCGCAGCGGGCTTGGCGTCGCTGCCAACGCATCCGAGGTTCGCAGGCCAGCGAGGGGGCGGCGTGGCGACCGGATCGGCCGGCGGGGGCATTGCCGGCGCAATAGCGGGCATCGTGGCGGAACGTCGGGCGGGGGGTGCGTCGGGTTTCGGCATGGGTCGCAGTCTACCGCCGTTTCGCGATCAGTAGGAGGATCAGACCGAACACCACGAGCCCGGCCATGCCCTGCGAATCGCCGCGGCCGGCCCGCGGCCTGGTCAACGGCACGGACGGATCGAGCAGCGCCCGGCCGGGCGTCGCCGTGACCTCGACGTGTACGTGGTTGGTGTGCGGCGATCTGCCCGTGTAGGGCCCGAACCGGGCCCGCGGCGGAAGGTTCGCCTGCCAGTTCGACCGATTCCAGATCACGAGCTGCACGCCTAGTTCTTTGGCATTCTCCACGAGCCAGTTTGCGAGACTCTCGCCCTCGGGGCCTCCGAGCACGGGCACCATCACATCGAGCGCCCGGCCGGCGCCGTGAAGCGACATTTGATCGGACGTTGCCGAGAGCCGGGTGCAATGCAACGCCCCGATGGAACGCACCCACGGGAACGATGCGCGGATGATGCGCCCCAGCTCCGCGGCGTGCGGCTTGACGCCCGGCGAACAATGCTGGTCGTCGATCCACGGGCCGCCGGGATCGTAGGGCACACCCTGTATCCGGTTCGCAACGCTCCGCACGATGTCGGGAAGGTGCCAGGCCACGGCCGGATCGTATCAGGGCGGGGAAAGGTTCGCGCGTCGGGATGTACGGGCCAGGGGGGGGGGGCGACCGCGCGCCGACGCGCGAACGCTCTCGAGCATATCACGCGAGAGCAGCACGCTCACGGCGCGCGGCGCGGTGCGGTCAACGGTGCGATGCCTCGAAATGATCGCGCATCGTGCGGGCCGTCTCGAGGCGCACGTCGGGCGGGAAAACGACGTTCCACTTGCCCGATCCGAGTTCTCCCTTGCTGTAGCGTTTCGCGGCTTCGTCTGCCCAGTGCTTCCACGCGAGCACAGACTTCTCGCGGTCGTAGGTTCCCGCCGCGAGCTTGCGCTCGAGCTGCGCGACGACGTGCTTCGTCATCTGCTCGAAAAGTTGCCCGTCGTTGTTGGCCCACAGGAACAGCTCGCGCGCGGCGCCCCCTGCGGGCGCTCCGACGCGCGTGGCGTCCATGAGTGAATGCACCGAAAGGTTGACCATGCGCTTCGTCACGGGGCCCTGCGAGAACGCCGACGACACGGGCTTACCCGATACGCGGTCGTCGATGTAGAAGCTCTGGAACCGACCGCCCTTGAGGCTATCGACAAAGAAATTCGCGATCATCGACATTTCGTTTCCGCGAAGCCAGGTAAGCACGTTCTTCACGTCGCCCCAGTGCCCCACGGGCACGCTGTCCGCGAGCGCGTCGATATCGGCCTGGATGTTCCGGTCGATGGCTTCCTGCGGCATTCCCCTCGAGCGTCGCGAGCTGCTCGGTCGCGCCTTGCCCTTGAGCCCGTGGTGTGCGGCGAGGGTGCTGAATGTCTCCTTGCTCATGGCTAGTATTCTCCGGGGAGCGGGTTGCCGTAGTTGCTCAGAGCGTCGCCCGCATCCTTCGCGAACGCGGGGAGCCGGTCATAGGCCAGGTCGGCATGGCCCTCGTACACCATCGCCTTCTGGATGTTCCCCTGGAGCCTGGCTTCCATTGCGATATGCAGACTCAACGCCATACTCTCGAGCCCTTCCACGGCGCGGATCGCGTTTCGCGCGTAGCCGGTTCGTTGAGACGGGACCGGGAAGAGTACGCGGGCCGCGGGCCGCTTGTTGTGACGGAGAACGGGCCAGAGCTTCCCGAGCCACTCCTGATGACTCGTCGTTTCCGAGCGCCCCGGATCACAGGCACGCTTGACCAGCTCCTCGGCCGCGCCCTGGCGCATGGCCGCGGAGACGCGGGGCGTCTTTGTCTTGAGCCCGTGGTGTGCGGCGAGGCTGGAGAACGTCTCGGTTGGCATGGCGGTATCCTAGCCCGTTCGCGGATCGCCAGGGAAGGCGAACGCCTGGACGAGATACTCGGCCACCTGGCCGATGCTCGCGTTCCGGAGCTGCTCGGCGAGCTGCTCGTACACCCAACGTCGGACGGGCCGATGGAGCCAGGCCAGGTGCTCGAGTTCGGCGCGATCCTTCGCCGACAGGCGCGGCTCTGGTATCACGTCGTCGCCCTCCCACGCTTGCACATGCACGGCGTGCAGCACGCCCGGCGCGATGCCGGCGTCTTCGGCCATCCACACGAACCGTTCCCATTCGTCGGGGTGCTTCGGGTATCGCTCGGCGTCGTCCAGCTCGCTCGAGAGCCGCTCGCGTCCGTCATCATTCGGCGTCGCCCACTGGGTGCGCACATAGTCCCAGTCCACGCCGAGCACGTCCTCGAGTTCGGCGCGCATCTTCGCGGTGACGCGCTTCGATTCTGCGACGCCTCCCGTGCCGCTGAAACCGTGGTACGCGAGCAGTCCGTCGAAGGTGTCCTTGCTGCGCGGCATCACGCCCCCCGCTGCGCGGCCCGCTGCGCGGCGTGCCTCTCGCCGATGTCGCGGATGCGACCGGCCCATGTATCAGCCTCGTCGAGATACTGCGTCTCGCGGGCACGGTGGTAGGCGGCCATCGCCCCGTGGAAGGCTCGATAGGCGGCCCACAATTCGCGCTGGTCGGCCGTGTTCCGCGGAGACTTCGCCATGCGCTCGTACTTGTTTTGCTCGGCCGTGTGGTGCGCTTCGCGCTCCGGGTCGCCGTGCCGTTCGGCCATCTCTGCGGGGGCCATCCGTAGCAGCTCGGCGTCGGTCAAGCCGGTGAGCGGCACGAGCGTCGTGCCACCCGTGCGCAGCACGAGCACGGTGCGTGCGCCGCCCATCTCGCCGCGGTAGTCGCGATGCGTCTTCGACCAGATCACTTCGCGAAGCGCGTTGCGCTCGGCCTCGGTGAGCACGCTCGAGGCGTACGTTACCGTGACGGGCGAATGAATCGCGGTGTGCGATCCCTTGCGCTCGGATGGGGACACGTCGATCCGTTCGACGCCGCCGATTCCCTTGCGCCAGAACTCCAGCGGTTTGTTGCCGTGCATCACGTACGCGCCGAGTCCTGGCGTCGCTTGTGCGGCGAGCTGCTCGGCGACGGCGCGCGCCGCCGCAAGCGACTTGTGTGTGCTCTGTCCTCCTCCTAGCTGTCCGCGTTCGGCGATCACAACCCAGTTGCTCCGGGTCGTGTTCTTGCCGGTGAACCCGTGGTGTGCCGCGAGGGCTCGAAAGCTCGTCTTCGCCATGCCGGCGAGTCTACCGCGGTGCGCGCAGCGTGTATCGCGCCAGGCTGGCGTTTCTCGCCACGTCGAGCCGGAAGGTGCCCTCGGATGCGAGATCGACGACGACGAGCCTTCGGCCCACCTTGACGACCTGGCGCGGGCCCGTGCGCAACCAAGCCGTGTCGCCGTCGCTCGCGACCACGGTGCCCTCGACGCCAAGCCAGGGCGTCACGTCGAAGAGTTCGCGATACGCGGCGACCTTGCGCTCGAGTTGCGCGACGCTGCCCACAAAGAAAGAGACCTCGGGAATCATCGTTGCCGCGTCGGGGGGAGAAGTTGCGCGGACGCGCCCTTTCGCGGCGCATTTTCGGGCTTCGTCGCTCTCGAGGGGGATGCGAAGAGCGCGAGCTGTCGCTGCTCGAGGGCCGTAGCCGGCGAGGGTCCGAATTGGCGCGTGCGCTCGAGCGCGGCCGGCGAGGGCTGGCCGTACAAGGCTTCTACCTCGCGCCAGTGAAGCGCGGGCATGCCGAGCATTTCGAGGGTCTCCGCGCGCCAGCGTTCGGCCCACTCAATGCAATTCGAGCACGACTTGTGTGTGTGGCCAGGTAGCGGCGCGTGGTGCGTTGCGTTCTCCGACCAGGCCATCGAATCCGCCGAGACGAGGTAGCGCGCGTCGCGCCGCAATCCGGTTCGTTTGTAGCCGTACCCGTGCATCCGTAGATGCTCGCTGTGCAGCACGGCGAGGATGTTTGACGCGGCCATCGTACCCTGTCGCCTGCACACGGTGCCGACGCCCACGAGCGGCTCCGCGGCCAGGCGCACGCCTGCGTCTTCGTACAGCTCGACGCATCGCATGTAGTCGCCGAATGACCAGCCTTGCAGGACGGGAATGATGGGCAGCTCTGGCGCGAGCGAACGCAGCTCGAGGAAGTTTGCGACGGTGCGCCGCTGGTGTTCGTCCACGTCGAGCCCGGTTCTCTCCAGCACCTCGGGCTCACACATCCAATCCTGCGGCGATGCCCACAGCATCCGGCCGACCTCTTGCTGAAATCGGCGCACGTCGCGCACGTACTCGCGCGCCGTCGAGCGCCAACCGCCGTGAAGTTTCAGCTCGTTGAACCCGCCCGAATCGAGCGACCACGGACACGTCGCGCGCGGGAACGTCTTTCGTTCGGCGAGCCGCTGGCGCGCGACGAACAGAGGCAACGCCGTTCGGGCGAGCCAATCGACTTGGTGCGTGCCGAGAAAGAAACGCTCCACGTCAACGCCAGGGCTCGAAAGTGCCGCCACCTGGCGGCCGGCCGTAGCGTTCCATCGAGCGCGCGTGTTCCCTGGCTTTGTCCGTCGCTCCTGCGCGGAACTTTCGGATCGCATCGGTGCGACGCTCGCCCGGTGTCGGTCCGTAGCCGGTCACGCGGGCGCCCGTTCCCGCACGGTCGTCCACGTACCAGACATGAAAGATCGTCGCCGTGCTGCCCATGCCCGCGCGCTTCTGCGTGGGGGTCGTTCTATGACGACTTTCCGAGAACGCATCCACCTTGCGCTCTGCCGGCGGTCGCGGGGCCACAGCGGGGCCAGGCGGGGGCGCGACGGATGCCTCGAGCGCGAACGATGGCACGGGGGCGCGAGTCTCCTCGGGCGCCTTCGGCCTCGCCGCGGGCTTCCCCTTGAACCCGTGATGCACCATCAGCTCGTCGAACGTGAGTTGTGTGCCCATCGTTGCCTACTTGCTCGAGAACGTGTGAGCCGGCGTCCAGAATTCTTCGTCACGGTTCTTGAAGCGCAGCGTGATGCGCCATTCGCTTCCGATCTGCTGCACGGCCAGCACGCGCCCCTTCGCCGTGTGCGTGCCATCCGCGGCGATGGCGCGTACCATCATGCCGCGCTGGAGATCGTAGCCGCGCCATTCGCCCGGCCCGCGCGTCGGCATCGCGGTAGGCGGTTGGTCCTTGAGCTTGCGCACCATGTCCGCGTGCTGTGCTGCCACGTCACGGTGCGCCGTGGCCTGCGTGCGGTGCGCGGCGATCTGCTGTTTTGTGAGAGCGATGCTCTGCGCCGCGTCGTGCGCCCTCGCGGCCTGCTCGTGCGCTCGGTACGCCTTGCGATGGGCCTCGAGCGCGTGCGCCTTGCCCGCCTGGCGCGAGAGCGTCGTGCTCTCGTTCGCGATGCCCGTTGCACGCAGCGCCTCGCTGTCGGCCGCTCGATACGCCTCCTGCGTCGTCGCGGGCACACCTGGCGGAATCGGGGCGGCCGGCGCGCTCGGCGTCATCTCGAGCACGACCTTCGCCTTGACGGTGCCGATGGTGTTTTCGACGCCACCGTACTCTGCATGCGCGTACTTGCGCGTCGATGTCTTGCGCCACGGGCCGCGCTTCAACTGCGACATGCCGGGCTGGCCCTCGGCTGCGAACCGGAACACGTCGCCGATGGCCAGGTCGCTGAATGCTCGCGTCCCTGGCGCGTGCTTGCCGCCGGTCTTCTCCTGCATTGTTCGCATGTGCTCGGCCGCTCGAGCGGCGTGCATGCCGGCCAGCTCGACGAGCCCGGCCCTGCGCGCATACTCGGCGGCCTGCGTGTGCAGTAGCGCGGCGTCGCTGTGAGCACTGAGCCGGTCTGTGTGGTCGCAGAAGTTCGTGGCCGTGGTCGCGCGTTCGGCCGCGCTGCGGTACGTTGCTGCGGGATCGTGCGGGGCCTCTCCGGGGAGATCGCCTACCGGCTTCGATGCGCGGCGCCTGGTGCCCTGGAGCCCGTGGTGGGCCATGAGTTCGTCGAACGTGAGCTGCGTTCCCATCCGTGGAGTCTACACCGGGCCGGTCAATCCATCCGCCCGGTGAGAAGCGCCACGATCAGAAGAATGAAAAATACCAGGGTCACGGCGTCACCGTCGCCACGGGCACGCCGCCGGGCGTCTCGAGCACGACGACGACGCCGAGCCGGCGCGCGAACGCTCGAGCCTGCGCGTGCGTCATGGTCCGCGGCGCGGCGCGCAGCGCGGCCAGATCGCCCCCACGCTCCACCCATTCGTTCGTAAACGTCGGCACGGCGCGAAAGCGTGGGGCGGCCGGCTTGCCCTTGAACCCGTGGTGCGCGGCCAGCTCGTCGAACGTGGGGCGAGTCACCGCGGCACCCCGTAGCCCTGGCGCGCGCTCGGATCGGTCGCGAGCACGCGGCGTCCCTCGGGCGTCACGGTCACGGTCCCATCCGGTGCGATGTGAAGCAGACCGGCCGCGATGCAACGACGAGCATGCGGAATCGTACCAGGCGCAACGCGCAGATGCGTCTCGCCCAAATCGATGCGTGCGGCCAGCTCTCCGAGCACAAATAGATTCGTGCCCGTAGGCGTGCCCTTCGGGGGGCGCGGCGCGGCTTTGCCTCGCTTGGGTCGGGGCGGGGCCGCCCATCCCTCGCCGGGCCCTGGTGGCGCCTCGGCGGCGTGCTTCGCGGCCTTGAACTCCGCGACCAGGCTCGACGCCGCGCCGAGTAGGTACTGCCCTTCGCTGGCGCGGTTCGCGCCGCGTGCGAGCCCGGCCTTGCCGGCGTCCACCAGGGTGTCGCCCGCGCGTTGCACCAGGCGCCAGACCTCGGGCTCGGGCGGCGTCCTGTGCCCGCTCGCGATCCATCGTTGCATCGCGTCCTCGGCTTCGCGTCGAAACGCCAGGGCGCGCTCGCTGGCGGCCTCAAAGACCGCCGTGGGGTCGGGAGCCTGCACGGCCGGCGCGGGGCGCGTGACGGTCACAACCTCGACGCCGCGCACCTTCGTACGACCGTTGAAACCGTGGTGCGCCATGAGTTCGTCGAACGAGAGCTGCTTGCTCATCCGGCGAGTCTAGCCTGGTCCTCGCGGGCTAGGGGATCGGCCCGCCGAGCAGGAACGCCACAGACGCGGCCAGGCGGTCTAGTGCGGCTTGGACCGTCGCGGGCGGGGCGCCGAGCCAGTTCGCGGGATTCGGCGCATAGTTCAGATTCACCGCGCGCGTGCCGTTCACGTCGTTGATCCCGCCCCCGCCCGTGAACCCAGGGATCGGGGGAAACGTCGCGTCGATTCCGCGGACGTTCGTCAGCCCCGAGCCGGGCCCGCCACCCACGAGCCAGTTGTCGGGCATGCCACCGAGCGGCCCGCAATTGAACTGCACACCCACGGCGCCATCGTTGCCGTTCAACTCGACGAACGGGCCGCCGAGCGGGGGCGCGAGTCCCTGGTTCGCCATGTCGAGCGCGACGACGATCGCGGTGGACGAGCCCGCACCAGGCGACACGATCATCGGGCCCGTTCCCGTGTGCGCCACCGCCGACGAAAACCCAATTATGAAAATCATCGCCTGGCCGACCATTGAAGCCGGATAGCGGAACGTGCCCTGCGGCGAGAGCGCCACGGTCGGCGCGATGTTGACCACCATGCCGTTCCAGATCCCGCCGCAATTGAGCAGCGAGACACCATCCGGAATCGTCACTTGCACCAGGCCGGTCTCGCGCGAGTATGACTCGAGGGTGCCGCCCGCGAGATCCCAGCCACTCGCGGGCATGCCCGTCGCGGGGATGGTGAACGACGCTGTGAAGCGCACCGCGGGATTCGTTCCGGTGGGTAGCGCGGCGAGCACGGCCGCGAGCTGCGCCCAGTCACCGAACACGATTCCGCTCTGCGGGGCGCCAGGTGTGAAGATGAAGAGGGCGCCGCCCGCGCCCCCGGCCTCGGGAATCCATGCGAGCCCGTTCGACTGGAATGTATCGCTCGAGTTCGACGACACGAACCGCGCGAGCGGATAGAGCGTTGGATCGTAGCTCGCCAGGTTGCCGAGGAGATCGAGGATCGTGCCGGGTACGTCTGTCGCCTGCGTCATGCGCCGAGTCTACACCCGCGGCGGGTAGTGCCACGAATGCGGAACGTGCATGTCGGCCGGCGCGTGCTTCACGTCGTGCATGTACTCGACGGAGCCGACCGTCATGTCTCGCGCGCCGCCTGGCACCGGATACGATTGATTCGGGTTGAACACGGCGAGGCAGCACACGGAAGGGCGATCTAGCGACACATCGGCGACCATCGCGGCACGCTTGTAGCCGTTGCGCTGCACGTAGATCACGGCGCGGCAGAGTGTGGGCAGCGGGTTCGGCGGTTCCATCACTTCGCCCCGTTCGCATGAATGGTACGAAATACGTCGTAGAGTCTCGCGCGTCCGTCGTCGGGCGCGTCGAACTTCAACGCGAGCCGGTTGCACACATCGTCCCAACCTGGCCGCTCGAGACTGAGCTTCGCGAGCGCGAGCAGGAGAAGCTGCCGCTCCTCTTCGGTGACGTAGAACGCTATCGACGCCATCGCATCGCGCATCGTCTCCTCGAGCGCGGCTTCTCCCTCACGCTTCGCGCGCAGATCGTAGCGGGCGGTGTGTTCGGGCTTCTTCTGCGTCATGCGTCCAGCGGGCTCTGCGCTGGCGGGCCATACGCCTCGGTTGCTCGGTCGCGCGCCTGCTCGCCGATCAATTCGGCGCGTTCTTTCGTTGGTGCTTTGCCATCGGACAACGCGAAGTCGACAAGCTCGACGACCAGGCGCTCGCCGTCACGCAACATGTGGCCGCTTTCGCGCGCGGACTCCTGCACGTCGCATAGCCCCATCCCGTCGCCGTAATCCTCGGCGTGATGGGTGACGCGCCGCGTTCCGTCTGCCTGGACGAGAACGGCAACGGCTATCGTGATGCGCTGGCGCTCGTCGGGCCCGGCCTCGCGTGCCCTGTCGAGAATGGGCTCGTTGAGCGAATCGGAAGTGACACCCGTTCGCACAAAACCATCCTTGGCGACGAGGCGCAGCGAAGGTTCGCCAGGCTTCGCAGGCTCCGCGTTCACGGCGGCGAGTTGCTCGGCCGACATGCCTTCGGGTCGCACGTATCCCAGGCGGTCGAACTCCTCGGCAGTCAGTGCCACGCGGCGCTTCTTGAGCAGGGCTTCGATCTGCTCGTCACAGTCCGATTCCCCCGCGAGCGCCATCACGATCTCCGTGATGTTCTCGTCGTCCTCGGCTTTCTCGCGGTTGATGTGAAAGGCGAGGGGGATGTTGAACGGATACACGGCTTCCACCTGGCCGATCCGGTCGCCGATATCCGCGGCTTCGTCCTCGTCCCCTGCGTAGACCAGTGCAGCGCCATAACCGTGATCCACGAGAAACATTCGCATGATGGTTTCCTTCCGCGCCCACGCTTCGGAGCGACCGTCAAGGGCGGATCGTAACCGCCTCGAGACCAGTTCCGATAGGGTATATTATCGGGAGCGGTTGCCGGCAAGCGGGTATCGTATCCGGACCGGATACACCCGGATGCAAGCCCTCCCCACCCAAGGAACACCATGCTCCGAATCCTCGCCCTGGTCTGCTTCGCCCTGGCCCTCGTCGCGTGCGGGCCGCCGGTCCAGACGTGCGTCACCCTCGGATGGGAGTGCGGAACCGACGACCTCGGGCATTCCTGCGGCACCTGTACGGCTGGCCGCACCTGTAGCCGCGGAACGTGCATCGGTGGGAACCCGACGTGCTCTTGCCTCGGGTTGTCCTGCGGCGATGACGGGTGCGGGCACTCCTGCGGCACCTGTACTAGCCCCGCGAGCTGCTCGGCCGGAATCTGTCGGGCCGCGACGTGTGACGCGCGCGTGTTCACGATCTGCACGGCCAGCTCGCTCTGCTGCGATGATCCGATCCGCGGCGTGGCGTCGCTCTGCACCGATCCGCTCGGGACCGGCGGTTTGACCTACTGCGAACCCGTGTGCGTCACGACGAGCGACTGCGCCGGATACGGCACGGGCGGTTGGACGTGTGCGACGCGCACCGATGGCATCCGGGTGTGCATCCCGTGAAGCGCCCGCGAAGCAGTCTCTTCGCACGCATCGGCCTCAAAGCCGCGAAAGAGGCGCAGCGGTCTTTGATGCTCGGTGCGCTCGCTGGCGCGAACTGGAACCTGGCCGTGACTGCTCGAGCCCTCGGGCTCGGGTCTACAGGTTCGCCCGTGATCCGCGCCATCCGCTCGCTTGGACTGCAACGCGAATACGCCGCGGCGAAACGAGCGGGTCTGATCCGTCTCGGACGCCCTCCGGAGACACGCGCATGACCGACGACGACAGGACCAAGCGCAGCCTCGAGTTGCAACGCCTCGCGCGCATGGCCTCGAGCGATGAAGCGTTCGCCGCGGCCGTGGCCGCCCTCGAGCCCTGCCCTGCGTGCGGATCGCGCGACCACGACCGACCGCCGTGCATTCCCGAGCGACGCCCCGAGTCACGCGGAACGTATCCCGTCATGTCGCCCGAGCATATTTGCGCGGCGCAAGCCGCGAGCGGGGGCGATGCCGTGGTCACGATGCACTTCGCGCCGACCGACGCGGCCGACGACGAACGCGCGCGCCTAGTTCAATGGCTGCGCGACGGCGCCGACCGCCTGAGTCCCGACAAGGATCGCGAAGCGACGGCGCTGCGGATGGCGGCCGTGATGATCGCGCGGCGGTTGCG
>Ga0209048_10001547_pt1 | contig 23527 bp, 18 predicted proteins | sample FrelakmetCRP12CR_FD_187146 | JGI IMG/M metagenome (GOLD analysis project Ga0209048, IMG submission 187146) | Freshwater lake sediment microbial communities from the University of Notre Dame, USA, for methane emissions studies - CRP12 CR (SPAdes)... | ecosystem: Environmental > Aquatic >... | reverse complement strand
GATGGGCGTTTTCGGCCTCAGTTGACAAAACTGCGCGAAGGGAACGGGCATCCTGGGGCGCCACTCTGCGTTGCCCTCCTCGCGAAGACACCCGGTCTTGGCTTCCTCAGTTGGCAAATCCGGCGCCTTGATTGGCGCCCCATGCTGACCGTTCGCGTTTGCGTCCATAGTGTGAGCAGACCCTAAGCATCGGCCCGCGGGTTATCGATCGGCGGCGCGCTATAATCCGCGCAGCGCCGGCCGCGGTCCTTCGGGTCGCGGATACGGCGAGCCCCGCCTTCATTCCGACACCGCATGACTTCGCTGCAACTGGGCCTCATCGTCGCCGGCGTCGCGCTCGTCATCGGCGTCGTCATCTACAACTGGCTGCAGGAACGGCGGGTCCGCCGCCGGATCAAGGAAGCGTTTCGCGACACCGGATCCGATCGCGCGACCGGCGATTCCGCCCCATCCGCCCATCGTGGCGGCGCGCGCGTCGAGCCGACGATGATGCGCGACGGGGCCGCCGCGCCCGTGCCCGAAAATCCGCCGCACGACGCGGAGGCGATCGCCGCCGACGCACCGTACGAGCCGCCCCTCGACATCCAGTCCCGCATTGCGTCGGACCTCTCCGACGATGCCGACGATGCCGCCGTCGCCGGGACAAGCGCGGCGGTGCCGGCCGCCGTGGCGCCGTCCGCGATCGATCGCAACGTGCGCGACCCCGATCCGGATATCGAATGCATCGTGATGCTGCAGCCCGTGCGCCCCGTCAGCGCCGGTGCGATCGCCTCCGGCATGCATGCCCGCCTCGGCAAGCCGCTCCGCTGGTTCGGGCGGCGTAAACCCGAAGCGCCGTGGCAGCTCCTCAAATCCGACACTGCCGGCGAGTTCACGGAGATCGTCGGGTGCCTTCTGTTGGCTGATCGCGCCGGCGCCGCGAGTCCGCAGCTGATCGACGCGTTTGCGCGGCTTGCCGGCAACGTCGCTTCCTCGGTGCCGGCGGCTTTCGTGCCGCCCGATTCGGCGCGCGAGGCGGCACGGGCAGAGGCGCTCGACCGGATCTGCGCCGACCTCGATGTGCAGATCGGCCTCACGGTGCTGAAGGCGGGCCCGGCCACGATTTTGGGCACGCGCCTGCGCGGCGTCGCCGAAGCGGCGGGCTTCCGCTTGACCGACAGCGGCCGCTTCGACTGGATGCAGGAAGACACCGGCGCGGTGTTGTACTCGCTCGCCAACTACCGGCCCGAACCGTTCACCGCCGACGCGCTGCGCGGGACAGCGACGCCCGGCGCCGTCTTCCTGCTCGACGTGCCCCGTGTCGCCGATCCCGCGCGTGCGTTCGACCAGATGAAGCTCGCCGCGAAGCGTATGGCGCAGACGCTCGACGCCGCGCTCGTGGACGACAACCGCCGCCCGCTCGACGACGCCGCGCTCGCGGCGATCCGGGAGCAGGTGCAGGCCACCACTACGGCATTGCGCAAGGTGAACATCGAACCGGGCAGCCCGCGGGCGCTGGCGCTCTTCGGTGGATGACTGCGGCGCTTCGGCGGAGGGGCCGATGAGCGCAACGCGCGCCAAAGCCGGCACGGGCGGCGCACCGCGACCGGCCGCGTCGCGGGCCGCGGCGTTGCGGCGCGAGATCGCGGCCCACAACAAGCGCTACTACGAGGAAGACGCGCCGACGGTGAGCGACGCCGAATACGACGCGCTGTTTCGCGAGCTCGAGGCGCTCGAGTCCGAATACCCCGAGCTGGTGTCGCCCGATTCCCCGACCCAGCGCGTGGGCGGCGGGCGGGCTGCGGAGTTCGCCGCCGTCGTGCATCGCGTGCCGATGCTGTCGATCCGCACGGAAACCAACACGACGGTCGAAGGCGCCGCCGAATTCGACGCGCGCATCCGGCGCGACCTGAAAATCGCCGCCGATGCACCGCCTGTCGAATACATGGCCGAGCTCAAGTTCGACGGACTGGCGGTGAGCCTTCGATACGAGCGGGGCACGCTGGCGATCGCCGCCACGAGGGGCGACGGCGAGACCGGCGAGGACGTGACCGCCAATGTGCGCACGATCGCCGCGATTCCCGCGAAGCTGCGTGGCAAGGCGCCACCGGTGCTCGAGGTGCGCGGCGAGATCTATATGACGCGCGCCGACTTCGACCGGCTCAACGAACGGCAGGAGGCCGCCGGGGAGAAGCTGTACGTGAATCCGCGCAACACCGCGGCCGGCGCCGTGCGGCAGCTCGATCCCGCCGTCACCGCGCAGCGACCGCTCGAATTTTTCGCGTACGGCATCGGCGAGACCGAAGGGTGGGCGTTGCCGCCGTCGCAGAGTGCGCTGCTCGACGCGCTTGCCGCATACGGCTTGCCGGTGAACAAGGAGCGCCGCATCGCGCACGGCGCGGACGAGCTCGCGGCCTTCTACGAGCATGTCAAGGCGACGCGGGGCGAGCTGCCGTTCGAGATCGACGGCGTCGTGTACAAGGTCAACAGCCTGGAGTCGCAGCGAAGCCTCGGCTTCCGGACGCGCGAGCCGCGCTGGGCGGTCGCGCACAAGTTTCCGCCGGAGGAGATGCCGACCCGGCTGCTGGCGATCGACGTCCAGGTCGGGCGCACGGGCGCGGTCACGCCGGTGGCGCGCCTCGAACCCGTATTCGTGGGCGGGACGACGGTGACCAACGTCACGCTGCACAACGAGGACGAGATCCGCCGCCGCGACCTGCGCGTCGGCGATACGGTGATCGTGCGGCGGGCCGGTGACGTGATCCCGCAGGTCGTGCGCGCGGTGCTCGAGATGCGGCCCAGGGACGCCCGCCTGTTCGTGATGCCGACGCATTGTCCCGAATGCGGCTCGGCGGTCGTGCGCCTGGCGGACGAAGCCATCGCGCGATGCACGGGCGGTCTCATCTGCCCCGCGCAGCGCAAGCAGGCGCTGCTGCATTTCGCGGGCCGCCGCGCGATGGACATCGAAGGGCTGGGCGACAAGCTCGTCGACCAGCTGGTGGATGCGGGCCTCGTGCATACGCCGGCCGATATCTACGCGCTTGCGGTCGGGACGCTCGCCGGCCTCGAGCGCATGGCGGAGAAATCCGCCGCCAACGTCGTCGCCGCTATCGAGAAGAGCAAGGAGACCACGCTCGCGCGCTTCATCTTCGGCCTCGGCATCCGGCAGGTGGGCGACGCGACCGCCCGCGACCTCGCGCGTCATTTCGGCAGCCTCGAGGCGCTGATGGCGGCGACCGAAGGCGAGCTCGCGGAGGCACCCGATGTGGGCCCCGTGGTCGCGGAGAGCATCTCGCGCTTTTTTGCCGAGAAGCACAATCGCGACGTCATCGACGCATTGCGCAAGGCCGGCGTGCGCTGGCGCGACATGGCGCCGGTGCGCGCGCCGGCGGGCAAGCTTGCCGGCGTTACGCTCGTTCTCACGGGAACCCTGCCGTCGCTCGCGCGCGACGATGCCAAGGCGATGATCGAGGCGGAAGGCGGCAAGGTCGCAGGCAGCGTGTCGAAGAAGACGGATTACGTCGTGGCGGGCGAGGAAGCCGGCAGCAAGCTTGCCAAGGCACAGGAGCTTGCCATTCCCATACTCGACGAGGCGGATTTTCTGCAACTTCTGAAGACCGGCCCGGCGGCCGGCCAGCGATGACATCGAACAATAATCGGGACCGCAAATGACAATGCGCAAGATCACCAAAGCCGTATTCCCCGTCGCCGGCCTCGGCACGCGTTTTCTTCCTGCGACCAAGGCGAGCCCGAAGGAGATGCTGCCCGTGGTCGACAAGCCGCTGATCCAGTACGCCGTCGAGGAAGCCGCGGCGGCCGGCATCACCGACATGATCTTCATCACCGGGCGCAACAAGCGCGCGATCGAGGACCATTTCGACAAGGCCTACGAGCTCGAGAATGAACTTTCGCTGCGCAACAAGCCCGAGCTGCTCAAGCAAGTGCAGGCGGCCACGCCGCGCGGGATCAACTGCATCTACATCCGGCAGTCCGAAGCGCTGGGGCTGGGCCACGCGGTGCTGTGCGCCGCGCCCGTCGTCGGAGACGAGCCGTTCGCCATTTCACTCGCGGACGACCTCATCGATGCCGAGGTGCCGGTGATGCGGCAGATGACCGAAATTGCGCAACGCGAAGGTTGCTCGGTCGTCGGCGTCATGACGGTGCCGGCGGACGACGTCGGCAGCTGGGGCATCGTCGAGACCGGCCCGGCGAACGGTCGGATTGCCCCGATTGTGCGCATTGTCGAGAAGCCGAAGGCCGGAACGACCCCGTCCACGCTCGCGGTGGTGGGCCGTTATGTGCTCACGCCGCGCATCTTTCATCATCTGCGCTCGATGCCGCCGGGCGCCGGCGGCGAAATCCAGCTCACCGACGCCATTGCACGCCTGCTGGCCGACGAGCCGGTGCTCGCCTACACCTTCGAGGGCCGGCGCTACGACTGCGGCCGTAAATTGGGATACCTCGAGGCGACCGTCGATTTCGGCCTCAAGCATCCTGAGCTCGCCGCCGATTTCGCCACCTTTCTCGCCAACCGGGGCAAACGCCCGGTCCGATGACGCTGAACGAGCTCCGCTATATCGTCGCCGTGGCGAACGAGCGGAGCTTCGGCCGCGCCGCGCAGCGCTGCTTCGTGAGCCAGCCCGCGCTCTCGGTGGCGATCCAGAAGCTCGAGGAAGAACTCGGCGCGCGGCTCTTCGAACGCGGCAAGGCGGAGGTATCGGTGACGCCGGTCGGCGCGCGCGTCGTCGAGCAGGCGCAGAAGGTGCTGGAGGAGGCGGCGCGCGTCAAGGAGCTCGCGCAGGCCGGCCGCAACGAGCTCGCGGGTCCGCTGCGCCTCGGCGCCATCTACACCGTCGCGCCGTACCTGTTGCCGGACCTGATCCCCGCGCTGCACGAGCGCGCGCCCCAGATGCCGCTCGAGATCGAGGAAAACCTCACGGAGCATCTCGAAACCGCGCTCAAGAGCGGGCGGATCGACGCGGCGATCGTCGCGCTGCCGTTCGCGCCGCCGGGCATCGTCACCCAGTTCCTGTACGAAGAGCCGTTCGAGATCGTGGTGCCCCGTGGGCACAAGTGGGCGCACCGCAAGTCGGTCCGCGCCGACGAGCTCGCGTCCGAGCAGCCGATCCTGCTCGGCGTCGGCCACTGCTTCAGGGAGCAGGTCCTCGACGCCTGTCCGGAACTCAATCGCGCCGACTCGCGGGTGACGCGCGGCAACTCGCTCGAGACCGTGCGCAACATGGTGGCGTCGGGGCTCGGCGTATCGGTGCTCCCGCGCGACGCGATGACGCCGAAGTATCACAGCAAGCTCGTGGTGCCCGTGCCGTTCACGCGACCCATCCCGACGCGCCGCATCGCCCTCGCCTGGCGGAAGAGCTTTCCGCGGCCGCAGGCGATCGCCGCGATCCGCGACGCGGTCGCCGCCTGCCGCACTGGAAAATAGCGTTTGGCCTTCGCCCTACCGCGCACCCGCATCGCCCACGACAAGGAGCACGCAATGTATCCGGACCTCAAAGGGAAAGTCGTCCTCGTCACCGGCGCGTCGACCGGCATTGGCGCGGCCGCCGCGCTCGCCTTCGCGCGCGAGGGCAGCAAGGTCGCGGTCCACTACAACGCCAGCGCCGACGCCGCGCAGGCGGTGGCCGCCGACGTGAAGAAGCTGGGCGCGCAAGCGGCCCTTGTCGCCGGCGACGTGATGAAGGAGGCGGACATCAAGGGAATCGTCGCCGAGACGCTGGCGGTTTTCGGGCGCATCGACGTCCTCATCAACAACGCCGGCGGCATGCTGGGCCGCGTCAAGATCGAGGACATCACGCTGGACCAGATCAACCGTGTTCTTGCCCTCAACTGCACGCAGGTCGCGCTGTTCATGCGCGAGGTGGTCCCGGGAATGCGTCGGCAGAAGGCGGGCAACATCATCAACGTGACCTCGATCGCCGCGCGCAACGGCGGCGGCGGCGGCGCGGTGCTGTACGCGGGGGCCAAGGGCTTCGTGTCGACGGTGACCCGCGGCTGGGCGAAGGAAGTCGTGGGCGACAACATCCGCGTGAACGCCGTCTCGCCCGGCGTCATCACCACGCCGTTCCACGATCGCTATTCGACGGGCGAGCAGCTGAAGGCGATGCAGGCGATGATCCCGATGAACCGCCTCGGGTCGGCCGACGAGTGTGCCGGCACCTTTCTCTACCTGGCCTCGGACGTCGCGAGCGGCTACGTGACGGGGCAGGTGATCGAGGTCAACGGCGGGCAGTACATGCCTTAGCACTGCAACGCGATGGGCAAAAAAAGAGGGGTTACACTTGCGCGTAACCCCTTGGTTCATGTGGTGGGCGGTACAGGGTACGATCCTGTGACCCCTGCCGTGTGAAGGCAGTGCTCTACCGCTGAGCTAACCGCCCCGCGAACCCAGACAGGAGCCATGATTTAAGCACGGTGCGCCGAGACGGGTCAAACCGCGGCGGCAGTTCTGTCCACCTTTGTCCTGGACGAAAAATGCACCGCAGCGGTGCGCTTGCCGCCCGGAATTGGGGGCCTCGTTGAGCTCCCAGCGAGGGGGTTGGAGGTAAGCCTCTAGCGAATCAAGGTTTTCCCGCATGGCCCGGGAATTGCGATGGGAAGTCCGAACGGCCAGGCCCCACTCATAATATTTTCGTGTCCCGCACCCCATACAACGAAATGCAGACCCCGGAGGGCCGGGTGCGCGCCCATTACGAGGCGTTCGCGGGTTGGCTCGCCCGGACGCCGCCGGCGCGGATCGCCCAGAAGCGGGAGGAAGCCGAGCGCGCGTTCCATCGCGTGGGCATCACATTCGCGGTCTATGGCGAGGAATCGGGGACCGAGCGCCTGATTCCATTCGACATCGTGCCGCGCATCATTCCGGCGAACGAGTGGAAGATGCTCGACCGCGGTCTGCGCCAGCGCGTGCATGCGCTGAACCTGTTCCTGCACGACGTCTACCACGAGCAGAAGATCCTGGACGCCGGCATCGTGCCGCGCGAGCGCGTGCTCGGCAACGAGCAGTACCGGCCGGAAATGCAGGGAATGGACGTCCCGGGCGGCATTTACGCGCATATCGCCGGCGTCGACATCGTCCGCGCCGGCGAGGGCGAGTACTACGTGCTCGAGGACAACCTGCGCGTGCCGTCGGGCGTGTCCTACATGCTGGAAAACCGCAAGATGATGATGCGGCTTTTCCCCGAGCTCTTCGCGACGCAGCCGATACGCCCGGTCCAGCACTATCCCGACATGCTGCTCGAGAACCTGCACGCGCTGGCGCCCTCCGGCGAGGAGGCGCCCACGGTCGCCGTGCTGACGCCGGGCGCCTACAACTCGGCGTACTACGAGCATGCGTTCCTGGCGCAGCAGATGGGGGTCGAGCTCGTCGAAGGCATCGACCTCTTCGTGCAGAACGACACCGTGTACATGCGCACGACGAAAGGTCCGCAGCGGGTCCACGTGATCTACCGCCGCGTCGACGACGATTTCCTCGATCCGCTGGCGTTTCGCCCCGATTCGATGCTGGGAGTCCCCGGGCTCTTCGCCGCCTATCGCGCCGGCCGCGTGACGCTCGCCAACGCGATCGGCACCGGCGTGGCCGACGACAAGTCGATCTATACCTACGTGCCGGACATGATCAAGTTCTACCTGTCCGAGGAGCCTGTGCTCTCCAATGTGCCAACCTGGAGGTGCCATCGGCCGGCGGACCGCGACCACGTGCTCGCGCATCTTTCCGAGATCGTGGTGAAGGAAGTCCACGGCGCCGGCGGCTACGGGATGCTGGTCGGCCCCGCATCGACCGCCGCCGAGCGCGAGCAGTTCCGGGCCCGGATCCTTGCCGATCCCGACAAGTACATCGCCCAGCCGACGCTTGCGCTGTCGACCTGCCCGACGTTCGTCGAAAGCGGGCTTGCGCCCCGGCACATCGATTTCCGCCCGTATGTGTTGTCCGGGAAGCAGGTGAACCTCGTCCCCGGTGGCCTCACCCGCGTCGCGTTGCGCGAAGGCTCGCTGGTCGTGAATTCGTCGCAGGGCGGCGGCACGAAGGACACCTGGGTCGTCGCCCGATAGAAGGCCCCGATGCTCTGCCGAACCGCCAACGAGCTCTTCTGGATGTCGCGCCACATCGAGCGCGCGGAGAATGCCGCGCGGCTGCTCGACGTCACCTACAGGATGTCGCTCCTGCCCTACGAGGTGGTCGAGCCCGGACTCGCTTGGGCCGAGCCGTGGGCGGTGCCGCTCATCACGTCCGGCATGGCGACGTCCTATTACGAAAAGTTCGACGCGCTCGCGGCGGAAAACGTGCTGCGTCTGATGATCCTCGACCCCGCCAATCCGTCGTCGATCTACAGCTGCCTGCGGGCGGCGCGCGAGTCGGCGCGCTCGGTGCGCGGCGCGATCACCTCGGAGATGTACGAGGACCTCAATTCCGCGTGGCTCGAAATGCGCCACATCGACTACCCGACACTCGAGACGCGTGGCGTGTCGGAGTTCCTCGACTGGGTCAAGATGCGCTCGCATCTCTTCCGCGGCGTGACCTTCGGGACGATGCTGCGCGACGACGCCTATCACTTCATCCGCCTCGGAACCCACCTGGAGCGCGCGGACAACACGGCCCGCATCCTCGACGTCAAGTACCACACGCTGCTGCCGAGCGCGGCCGACGTCGGCGGCGCGGTCGACTATTACCAGTGGGGCGCGCTTCTGCGCTCGGTATCGGGCTTCGAGTCCTACCGCAAGATCTACAGCGACGTCATCACGCCGCGGCGGGTGGCCGAGCTCCTGATCCTGCGCGACGACATGCCGCGCTCGCTGCACGCCTGCATGAACTTCATCCACGACACGCTGGAGCTGCTGTGCGACAACTCGAGCCGCGAGGTCGAGCGCGCCGCGGGCGAACTCCACGCGAAGCTGCACTACGGCCGTGCCGACGACATCATCGAGCAGGGCCTGCACGAATACCTGATGGATTTCCTCGAGCGGATTTCGACGCTCGGCGAGGGCATCAGCCGGCATTTCCTTGCCCCCGCGAATTGATTCGCTAGAATTCGCCTTTTCCTTCCGACCCCGCACATGACCTATTGTGTTGCCATTACGCTCGACGCCGGGATGATCTTCGCGTCCGACTCGCGAACCAACGCGGGTGTCGACCAGATTTCCCGCTTTTGCAAGATGCGGACGTTTGTGAGGCCGGGCGATCGCGTCATCGTGATGCTGTCGTCGGGCAACCTGTCGATTACGCAAAACGCCATCAACACGCTGGAGCAGCGTGCGCGATCCGCCGATGGCCAGATGCACCTGTGGAACGCGGAATCGATGTTCGAGGTCGCGCGCCTGCTGGGCGATGCGCTGCGCGAAGTGAAGGAGCGCGACGGGCCCTACATGATGCAGAACAACATCGACTCGAGCGCGAATTTCCTGGTCGGCGGGCAGATCAGAGGCGAGGCACCCCGGCTGTTCGACGTCTACAGCGAGGGCAACTTCATCGAGGCGACCCCCGAGACGTGCTATTTCCAGATCGGCGAAAGCAAGTACGGCAAGCCGGTGCTCGACCGCGTGATTACGCGCCAATCGTCGCTGCTCGAGGCGACCAAGTGCACGATGGTGTCGTTCGATTCGACGATGCGCTCGAACATTTCGGTCGGCCTGCCGATCGACCTGCTGGTTTATGAAAGCAATTCGTTGGCGGTCACGCTCCAGCGCCGCATCGACGAATCCGATCCCTATTTTCAGATGGTGCACAAGGAATGGGGTGAGGGATTGCGCCGGGTGTTTACGCAACTGCCCGACCCGGACTGGTCCTGATGGCGATCCGCGTCGCGCTGCAGCACCGCACGTCCTACCGCTTCGACCGGCCCGTCAAGCTGTCGCCGCACGAGATCCGCCTGCGCCCCGCGCCGCATTGCCGCACGCCGGTGCTCGGCTATTCGCTGACCGTCGCGCCTTCGAATCACTTCCTCAACTGGCAGCAGGACCCCTATGGGAACTGGGTCGCCCGCCTCGTCTTCCCCGAGCGCGCGACCTCGCTCGACATCACGGTCGACGTCGTCGCCGACCTGACCGTCGTCAATCCGTTCGATTTCTTCATCGAGGAGTACGCGGAACACTATCCCTTCGATTATGCCCCGGCGCTCGCCAAGGAATTGATCCCGTTCCTCGAAGCCGCGCCGCCGGGCCCTCGGCTCGCCGCGTGGCTCGCATCCTTCCGCACGACGATGCGCCCGGAAGAGCTCACGGTCGACATGCTGGTGCGGCTCAACCGGCAGCTGCAGCACGAGGTCAAGTACCTCGTCCGGATGGAGCCCGGGGTGCAGACGCCCGAGGAAACATTCGACAGCGCGCAGGGCTCCTGCCGCGACAGCGGGTGGCTGCTGGTGCAGATCCTGCGGAATCTCGGGTTGGCCGCCCGCTTCGCGTCGGGCTACCTGATCCAGCTCGTCGCCGACGTTAAATCGCTCGACGGCCCATCGGGCACCGACAAGGATTTCACCGACCTGCACGCCTGGGCCGAAGTCTATCTTCCCGGTGCCGGGTGGATTGGGCTCGATCCGACCTCGGGCCTGCTCGCGGGCGAAGGACATCTTCCGCTCGCCTGCACGGCGGACCCCGGTAATGCGGCGCCCGTCGTGGGCTTCACCGATCCCTGCCAGGTCGACTTCTCGTTCGCGATGAGCGTCACGCGCGTACACGAGGATCCGCGCGTGACGAAACCGTATACGGACGAGCAATGGGCGGCGATCGACGCGCTCGGGCATCGTGTCGACGCCGACCTCGCGGCGCACGACGTCCGCCTGACGCAGGGCGGCGAGCCGACCTTCGTCTCGATCGACGACATGGAAGGCGCGGAGTGGAACATCGCCGCGCTGGGAGCAAAGAAGCGCGAGCTGGCGGAGGTCCTGCTGCGCCGTCTCGCCAAGCGCTTCGCGCCCGGCGGCTTCCTGCACATGGGACAGGGCAAGTGGTATCCGGGGGAGCCGCTGCCGCGGTGGGCGCTGGGTGTCTACTGGCGCGTCGATGGAACGCCCCTCTGGCGAGATCCGGCATTGATCGCCGACACCCGTGCGAAAGGCAGGGCGGAAATCGGCGCCGCGCAGCGGCTCGCGACCGAGCTTGCGGGCGAGCTCGGAATCGATGCGGCGCACGTGATCACCGCGTACGAGGACGTTCCGAAGTTGCTCGTCGCCGAAGCGGCGCTGCCGGCAAATGCCGATCCGCTGCAGGCCGATCTTTCCAAGCCGGCGGAACGCGCGCGTCTCGCGCGGCTCCTGCAGCAGGGCCTCGACCGGCCGGCCGGTTTCGTCCTGCCATTGAAGGCCATTGCGCACGACGACCGGAACGAAACGGAATGGACGAGCAGCCCATGGCCGCTGCGACGCGAGCGCCTCTATGCGGTCGGCGGCGATTCGCCGCTGGGCTTGCGCTTGCCGCTTTCGTCGCTGCCCGATGTGCTGCCGGCGAACGAAGAGGTGGAGCCTCCGGTCGATCCCTTCGCGCCCAGGGATGACCTTCCAACGCCCGGCGCGCGCACCGCAACCGCCGCCGCGCGCAAGACGAAACGCGGCGCCGTCGTGCCGCGCGAAGTCGTGAAGACAGCGCTGTGCGTCGAAATGCGCGACGGGCATGTCTACGTGTTCATGCCGCCGTTGCAGCGGCTCGAGGATTATGTGACGTTGCTGGCGGCGATCGAGAGCGCCGCGGCGCGCTTCGGACAGGCCGTTGCCATCGAAGGCTACACGCCGCCGCGAGATCCGCGCGTCAAGGTATTGAACGTCACGCCGGACCCCGGGGTCATCGAGGTCAATGTCCATCCGGCATCGACCTGGGACGCGTTCATCGAAACGACGGAAACGCTGTACGAGGAAGCGCGGCAATCGCGCCTCGGCACGGAAAAGTTCATGCTCGACGGGCGGCATACCGGCACCGGCGGCGGCAATCACGTGACGCTGGGCGGCGCCACGCCTGCCGACAGCCCGCTTCTCCGTCGGCCGGATCTGCTGCAAAGCCTGATCACGTACTGGCAGAACCATCCGTCGTTGTCGTACCTGTTCTCGGGGATGTTCGTCGGGCCGACGAGCCAGGCGCCGCGGGTCGACGAAGCGCGCGACGACCGCCTCTACGAGCTCGAGATCGCGTTCCAGCAGTTGCGCAAGAAGCACAAGGCGGGCGCCGACACGAACTCGCCGTGGCTCGTCGACCGGTTGCTCCGCCATATGCTGACCGATTTGACGGGCAACACACACCGGTCCGAATTCTCCATCGACAAGCTGTATTCGCCCGACACCGCCACCGGCCGGCTGGGGCTGCTCGAGTTTCGGGCGTTCGAAATGCCGCCGCACGCGCGGATGAGCGCGGCGCAGATTCTGCTGCTGCGGGCGCTGGTCGCCCGCTTCTGGCAACAACCTTACGAGGGCAAGCTCGTCCGCTGGGGCACCGCGCTGCACGACCGGTGGCTGCTGCCGCATTTCGTCGCCGCCGATTTTCACGACGTGATCGCGGATCTGAACGCGTTCGGCTATGCGTTCGCGCACCCGTGGTATGCGCCGTTTCTCGAGTTCCGCTTCCCGCGCTTCGGCACGGTGACTTACGACGACGTGACCATCGAGCTGCGCCAGGCGATCGAGCCGTGGCACGTGCTGGGCGAGGAAGTGAGCGGGACCGGCACCGCGCGCTACGTCGATTCATCGGTCGAGCGGCTTCAGGTCAAGGTGGTGGGCATGACCCGCGACCGCCATCGCGTCGCGTGCAACGGCCGCGCGCTGCCGCTCGTATCGACCGCTATCCCCGGCGAATTCGTCGCGGGCGTGCGCTACCGCGCGTGGAGTCCGCCGTCGGCGCTGCATCCGACGATCGGAGTCCAGGCGCCGCTCGTGTTCGATCTGGTGGATACCTGGGCCGCGCGCTCGATCGGCGGCTGCACCTATCACGTCGTGCATCCGGGCGGCCGCAACTACAACACGTTTCCCGTCAATGCGATGGAAGCGGAAGCGCGGCGCGTCGCGCGCTTCTGGGCGCATGGCCACACGCCGGGCGGCATGAAGCTCGCCGACGAGCCCCTCAATCCGGCGCTTCCGGCGACGCTCGACCTGCGGTGGCAGCCGAACTAGAGATCGGCGCTAGAAGAAGCCGATCGCTGCAACCTTTTCCTCGAGCGCCTGCTGCTCGCTCGGCGGCACGTCGCGAAACCATTTGACGATGAGATGTTCGCGGCTCGTTGGCCGATAGCCGACGCGTGCATCGACGATGTAGGCTTTCTTGTCCCCGCAGTAGCCGAACCACGCCGCGCAGTCGTCGAGCTCCGCGGCGGCCGCTTCCATCACCAGCTGGGCCACGCCGCCGCGTGCCTTGCAGGCAAGCCAGTGCTCCCTGGGGAGGCGGCGGTAGAACGTGCGGTCGACGCACATGCCGCCTTCGAGATAGACGTCCCCGTAGCGAATCCAGTTGCAGAATCCGACGGTCTCGATGCGTCCGTCCGGCCATTTGTAGAACGCGACGTATTGCCGCCAGTTTTCCGGCGGCGTCGGGATGGGAAGACCGCAGTGGTCGCGCGGCACCGGGAATGGTTGGCGGAAGCTCGCGACGAACAATTCGCGCGCGAAGAACTCGGCGTTGGCAAAGCGTGCGATGTGAAAGCAATCGTGGAAGGTGCCCGTGGCCATTGCGTCAGTTCTCCGCTGTCAATATTCCGAGCAGGCCATCGGGGTGGGTCCAGTGGTGCCCGCACACATAGCGCGGAAGGCACCATGGATTTGCGCGATCTGCAATGGCCTGCGGCTCGGCCGTGAACGCGGCGCGCAGCCCAAGGCGGCCGGCGTGGCGAGGCAGGTATTCATTCACCAGGAATGCATTGTAATGGCCGAAGGGATAGGCGAAATACGGCGTGTTGAGGCCCTTCGTGCGTGCGGCGATGAATTGGCCGGCTTCCGCGATCTGGGCGTCGGCGTCTGCCTCCGTCAGCACTTGCGCAAAATCGGCGCGCACCTGGCGCGAGTGCGCGACCGTGGGTAACGCCGGGTGGAGATGGTCCCAGCTATGGTTCGCAATGGAGATCAGTCCTGTTTCGATCGCCGGTCCCCACCAGTCATCCGTCATCGAGCCCGGGCCGAGAAACGTGTAGTCCTTGTCGTACGTCTGCTCGATGACGTGGCGCGCCTCCGGCGATGCGATGACGAAGCTCGTGGCGCGGAGTCCCGGCTGTGCTCCGGGGCCATGCAGGTTCACGAACTCGCGCATGATGGCAAGGAAGCTCTTCTGGCGCCCATAGTCCGGGTGGACAAAGTCCTGGACGTCGTAGATCGGCCCATCGTCGAATGTAATGGCGACGTTGCCCGGGGTTTCGTCGGGCTGCGCCACGGTCGATTCGGCAGCGAGACGGTCGACCATGGCATCGAGCGAGACGATGCGGAAGCCGGCATCGCCAATGATCTCGAGGTCGATCGCCATCGCCACATGATCGTTGCGAGCATAATCGGCGCCCACGACGTGATGCGAATGGTACGTCAGGACGATATTCCTCATCGATCGAATCTCCATCCGCGCTTCATCGGCGAAACGCCAGCAACGAGGCATCCTCGAACACCGGCGTGCCGAATTTCGCGCGCAATGCAGCTTCGCAGTGCGCGGTCTCGCCGCCGATGGGCTCCGGGCGGCCTCTGCTCGTTTGCGTATAGGGCTTTTGCCAGACGATGTAGTCGACGTGCTTGCGTTCGAGCGCCGCGTCGTCGGCGAGATGCACGGCATTGCGGAACCGGAAGCGGGCGTCCCGCGGCACTTCGCCCGCGCGTTCTTCCACGCACAGCCCCGTAAGATAACCCGGAAGCACCGTCTGGCGCGCGACCCGCTCCCAGCGCGGCGCGTCCCAGTTGTAGCTTTCGAAATAGAACGGCGCCGCCGCGATGCGCACGGTTCCGGGCGGCCGCTCGGCCAGGCTTGCCCAGAACGGGGAAAGCGGAATTCCTTCGATATAGGGAAGGTACGGATTCTTCTCCGGCCTGAAGTCCACGTAAAAGACCGAATGCAGCGTCTGCGCGTTCGGGTGTCGCAGCGACGGCGCAAGCGGCGACTGCGCGGCGAGCGCGACGCATGGGACCAGCGCCACGAGCGCGCCGATCGAGCGCTTGATCATGGACGTCGGCTCCGCCAGCCGGCGTGCGAGCTTTACCGATCCCGCGGCGACGGCGAGCAGCAACAACGGGATGAACGGCAGCAGATAGCGCGCGAGCGTGGTCGGATATTGGCTCCACATCGGGCGCGTCAGCATCACGGCCGCCAGTGACAACGCGACGCCCAGCACTCCCGTGCGCGCCTCCGGCAGCGCGCGCCAGACACCGCGTGCTCCGTAGGCGGCCAATCCGACGCACAGCAGAACCGCGAACGTCGATGACGTGCCGAGCCACGCGTACCACGCGCCGGCGAGGGTCGCGAGGTCGGGCATGTTGATGCCGCCCTTTCCGACCAGCGCTTCCGGATGCGCGAGCAGCGGCGGCAGGACGAGCGCCCCCATCGCAATGCCGGTGATCAGGGCGAGCAACGCCAGGCGGTAAAGACGCCCCCGCCGGGCGCCCGGCACGGTGTGGCGCAGCTGCAGGAGCGCCCACAGCAGGGGGGCAATGACGAAGGGCGCGATGACGGGATGCAGCCAGACGGCGAGCGTCGCGCTGGCGCCATAGAGCAGTCCTGCGCGCCAATGCCCGCGCACCGCTTCGTGATATCGCTGAAAGGCGCTGTGCGCGACCCAGGCCAGCAGCAGCGTGATGGCATAGGGCCGGGCGATCCGCGTGTACAGAACCAGGAGCGGAGAAATCGCGATGAGGATCGCAAAGACCACCGACGTCGCGCGCCCGAGGCGCGGTGCGACGTAGAGCGGAAACACGACGAGGGTCGCGAGCCCGCAGACCAGCATCGGCAAGCGCATGGCGAATTCGGACAGGCCGAACGACTGCGCCGCGTACCAATAGAGCATGCCAAGGGGAATGCTGTAGTCGGCGTAGCCGAAGTCGAAGAACATGGATCCGGGCGTGCGCTTCAAGAGTTGGTGAATCGCGTGCCACTCGTCGTCGATCAGCACCTGGATCAGGATCTGGTCGAGGCGCACATAGGCGCCAAGCAGGATGGCGGCGCCCACGCCACATGCCCAGGCGGCGGAAAGCGGCGAACGGGGAAGTCCGTGAATCATGCGGTGATCGCGCGGGGCGTACGTCAGGGTGTGAAAGGGTCATTCAATCGATGGGCCATTTTCGCATACCGATGTGCCATCTCTGGCCAAAAGGGCGGTCGAAACTCGGTGCATTGGAAATGCCGTGCGGGATTCGCGCGGTGCCACTGCAGTAGAATTGCCGTTTTTCGGCAATTCGTTCCGCCGTGACCCCCGTCCGCACCCGCTTCGCACCCAGTCCCACCGGCTTCCTGCATCTCGGAGGCGCCCGCACCGCGCTGTTCGCGTGGGCGTTCGCGCGCCATCATCACGGCACTTTCATCCTGCGCATCGAGGACACCGACGTCGAGCGCTCGACGCCCGAAGCCATCGCCGCGATCCTGGACGGGATGGCATGGCTCGGGCTCGACCACGACGAGGGCCCGTTCTATCAGATGCAGCGAATGGACCGGTATCGCGCGGTCATCAAGGATATGCTTACGCGCGGACTCGCCTATCACTGCTACCTGCAACCCGCGGAACTCGACGCGCTGCGCGCCGAGCAGATGGCGCGCGGGGAGAAGCCCCGGTACGACGGTCGCTGGCGCCCGGAAAATGCGCGCGGCAAGGTTCCGCCGGCAGGTGTCGCGCCGGTCGTGCGCTTTCGCAATCCGGACGATGGCGTCGTCGCCTGGGACGATGCGGTGAAGGGTCGCATCGAGTACGCGAACGCCGAGCTCGACGACCTCGTCATCGCGCGCTCGGACGGCACGCCGACGTACAACTTCTGCGTCGTCGTCGACGATCTCGACATGCGCATCTCGCACGTCGTCCGCGGCGACGACCACGTCAACAATACGCCGCGCCAGATCAATATCCTCCGCGCGCTGGGAGCGACCCTGCCCGTGTACGCGCACCTGCCGACGGTGTTGGGCGAGGACGGCAGCAAGCTGTCGAAGCGCCACGGGGCCGTGTCGGTCACCGAGTACGAGTCCGAGGGATTCCTGCCGGACGCGATGATCAACGCCCTCGCGCGGATCGGGTGGTCGCATGGCGATGTCGAGTTGTTCAGCCGCGACGAATTCGTCGAATGGTTCGGACTCGAGGCCATCCACCCCGCGCCGTCGCGCTTCGATCTCGCGAAACTCCGCTGGTTCAACCACGAGCACATGAAACGCGTGCCCGCCGAGGACCTTGGACGAAGGCTCGAGCCGTTTCTCCGCCGCGCGGGTCTCGACCCCGCGCAGGGGCCGCCGGCGGCCGAGGTCGCAGCGCTCGTGCGCGATCGTGTGGATACGCTGGCGGAAATGGCCGATGCGGCGCATTACTTCTATTCGAACCCGCATCCGGCGCCGGAAAAGGTCGCCGAATTCGTCAACGACGGCAACCGCCCCGCGCTCGCGGCGCTCGCCGAGCATTTCGCGGACGTCGACTGGAATCGCGAGGCGATCCTCGCGGCGATCAAGTCCGGCGCGGGCAAGCACGGGTTGAAGCCGCCGCAGGTGATGATGCCGCTGCGGGTTCTCGTGTGCGGCACGCCGCAGACGCCCGCGATCGACGCGGTTCTCGCCCTGCTCGGACGCGACGTCACGCGTGCGCGGCTCGCGGCCGGACTCGCTCGCGCAGGCTGAGGCGGCGGCGCCGCCGGCAGCGGAACCGCGCTTGGCGGGCCGGAGGCATTCCTGTAAAATGCCAATTTCCGGCCCCTTAGGCTCCCATGCCCAAGTACGTGTTCGTGACCGGTGGCGTCGTCTCCTCGCTGGGGAAGGGCATCGCCGCCGCGTCGCTGGCCGCGATCCTCGCTTCCCGCGGCATCCGCGTCACCAATCTCAAGCTCGACCCGTACATCAACGTCGATCCTGGAACGATGAGTCCGTTCCAGCACGGCGAGGTGTTCGTCACCGAAGACGGCGCCGAGACCGACCTCGACCTCGGCCATTACGAGCGCTTCGTCGACGTGAAGATGAGCAAGCGCAACAACTTCACGACCGGCCAGATCTACGAAAGCGTGATTCGCAAGGAGCGCCGCGGCGACTACCTGGGCGGCACGGTGCAGGTGATCCCGCACATCACCGACGAGATCAAGAGCTGGATCGCCGCCGGCGCGGGCGATGCCGAGGTCGCAGTCGTCGAAGTGGGGGGTACGGTCGGCGACATCGAGTCGCTGCCGTTCCTCGAGGCGATCCGGCAAATGGGCATCACGCTCGGCCGCGAGAACGTCTGCTACATCCATCTCACGCTCGTGCCCTTCATCGCCACCGCGGGCGAGATGAAGACCAAGCCGACGCAGCACTCGGTGAAGGAGCTGCGCGAGATCGGTATCCAGCCCGACGTCATCCTCTGTCGCGCCGACCGGCCGCTGCCGGATGGTGACCGCCGCAAGATCGCGCTGTTCACCAACGTGACGCCCGATGCCGTCATTCCCGCGCTCGACGCCGACTCGATCTACAAGATTCCCGCGGCGCTGCACGCCGAGGGCCTCGACGCGATCGTCTGCAAGAAGCTCGAGATCCAGCCGCCGCCGACCGACCTGTCCGTGTGGACGAAGCTCGTGGACGGCCTGGAGCATCCCGAACACACCGTGAAGATCGCGATGGTCGGCAAGTACGTCGACCTCACCGAGTCGTACAAGTCGTTGTCGGAAGCGCTGACGCATGCGGGCATCCATACGCGCAGCAAGGTGCAGATCCAGTACGTCGATTCCGAGGCCGTGGAACGCGACGGCATCGAGTGCCTGTCGGGGATCGATGCGATCCTCGTTCCCGGCGGTTTCGGCAAGCGCGGCGTCGAAGGCAAGATCAAGGCGATCCGTTATGCGCGCGAGAATGGCGTGCCGTATCTCGGCATCTGCCTCGGCATGCAGCTCGCGGTGATCGAATACGCGCGGCACGAGGCGGGGCTCGACGACGCCAACAGCACGGAGTTCGAACCGTCGACGCCGCATCCGGTGGTCGCGCTGATCACCGAATGGCAGAACCGCGACGGCTCGATCGAGACGCGCTCGACGAGTTCCGACCTCGGCGGGACGATGCGCCTCGGCGCGCAGCCCTGCGCTGTCGTCCCCGGCTCGCTCGCGCACCGCATCTACGGTTCGACGACGGTGGCCGAACGCCACCGCCATCGCTACGAGGTCAACAACCACTACCTGCCGCGCCTCGAAGCCGCGGGGCTCGTGGTCGGCGCGCGGGCGAAGAGCGACATCGCGGGCGACCTGTGCGAAATGATCGAGCTGCCGCAACATCCGTGGTTCTTCGGCTGCCAGTTCCATCCGGAGTTCACGTCGAACCCGCGCCGCGGCCATCCGCTGTTCATCGGTTTCGTCAAGGCCGCGCTCCTGCACCAGCAGCGCATGCGCGGAGCGGCTGCGAAGCCGGCCGTGGCCAAGCTCGTCGCGTCGGCCTGACGGCGCGCCGGCCGATGAAACTCTGCGGTTTCGACGCGGCCCTCGAAGCACCGCTCTTTCTGATCGCCGGCCCGTGCGTGGTCGAGTCGATGCAGCTTCAGCTCGACGTCGCGGGGCGCCTGAAGGAGATGTGCGCGGCGCTCGCGATTCCCTTCATCTTCAAGTCGTCGTACGACAAGGCGAATCGCAGCTCCGCCACGTCGTTTCGCGGTCCCGGGATGGCGGAAGGCCTCCGCGTGCTGTCCGAAGTGAAGCGCCAGATCGGGGTCCCGGTCCTCACCGACGTGCATGCGGAGCCGGAGATCGCGGAAGCGGCGGCAGTCGTCGACGTGCTGCAAACGCCGGCGTTCCTGTGCCGGCAGACCGACTTCATCCAGGCGGTTGCGAGCGCGGGCAAGCCGGTCAACATCAAGAAGGGCCAGTTCCTGGCGCCGGAGGACATGAAGCAGGTCGTCGCGAAAGCCAAGGCGGCGAGCGGCGCCGACAACATCCTGGTCTGCGAGCGCGGGGCGTCGTTCGGCTATCACAACCTGGTGTCCGACATGCGCTCGGTCGCGATCATGCGCGACACGGGCTGTCCCGTCGTCTTCGACGCGACGCACTCGGTGCAGCTGCCGGGCGGGCTTGGAACCGCGAGCGGCGGGCAGCGCGAATTCGTGCCGGTGCTGGCGCGTGCGGCGGTCGCCGCGGGCGTGGCCGGCGTGTTCATGGAAACGCATCCCGATCCTGCGACGGCGCTCTCCGATGGTCCCAACGCGTGGCCGCTCGATCGCATGCGCGCGCTGCTGGAGACCCTGAAGATTCTCGATGCGGCGGTGAAGCGCTCGGGATTCCCGGAAACCGAATTCATGACGAATTCGCACCATGCCTGACAATCCAACGAAGAAAGCCACCCCATGAGCGCCATCGTCGATGTCATCGCCCGCGAAATCCTCGACTCGCGCGGAAATCCCACGATCGAGGCCGACGTCGTCCTCGAGTCCGGCATTTCCGGGCGGGCGGCCGTGCCTTCCGGCGCCTCCACGGGCTCGAAAGAGGCGGTCGAGCTTCGCGACGGCGATCCCGCGCGCTATTTCGGCAAGGGCGTGCTGAAGGCCGTCGAGAACGTCAACACCGAGATCTGCGAAGCCATCATCGGCCTCGACGCGACCGAGCAATCGTTCATCGACAAGACGATGATCGAGCTCGACGGCACCGAAAACAAGGCGCGGCTGGGCGCCAACGCGATCCTCGCGGTCTCGTGCGCGGTGGCCAAGGCGGCCGCCGACGAATCGTCGCTGCCGCTGTACCGATATCTCGGCGGCGCGGGCGAGATGCAGCTTCCGGTGCCGCTGATGAACGTGATCAACGGCGGCGCGCATGCGAACAACAAGATCGACCTGCAGGAGTTCATGCTGGTGCCGCTCGGGGCGCCGTCGTTCCGCGAAGCGTTGCGCTATGGGGCCGAAGTGTTCCACACGCTCAAGAAGATCATCGACGCGAAAGGGATGCCCACGACGGTGGGCGACGAGGGCGGCTTCGCGCCGGATCTTCCGTCGAACGAGGCGGCGCTGCAGCTCCTCGTCGAGGCGATCGACAAGGCCGGCTATGTGCCGGGGACCGACATCGCGGTGGCGCTGGATTGCGCGGCGAGCGAGTTCTACAAGGATGGCGTGTACGAGCTCGCCTCCGAGGGCACGAAGCTCACGCGCTCGCAGATGGTCGACGTGCTGGCGACGTGGTGCGACAAGTACCCGATCATCAGCATCGAGGACGGCATGTCGGAGCACGACTGGGAGGGCTGGAAGCTCCTCACCGACCGGCTCGGCAAGAAGGTGCAGATCGTCGGCGACGACATCTTCGTCACCAACACGAAGATCCTGAAGCAGGGAATCGCCAAGGGCGTGGCCAATTCGATCCTGATCAAGATCAACCAGATCGGGACGCTGACCGAGACGTTCTCCGCGATCACGATGGCCAACCGCGCCGGATATACGGCAGTCATCTCCCATCGGTCCGGCGAAACCGAGGACAGCATGATCGCCGACATCGCCGTCGGCGCGAACGCGGGCCAGATCAAGACGGGCTCGCTGTCGCGCTCCGACCGGATGGCCAAGTACAACCAGCTCCTGCGGATCGAGGAGGATCTCGGCGAAGCGGCCGATTATCCGGGCCGCGCCGCCTTCTTCCAGCTCAGGTAACAAGGCGGCCCGTGCGCTGGCTCGCCCTCGTCTTCGTCCTGCTGATCGCCGCGCTGCAGTACCCGATGTGGCTCGGCAAGGGCGGCTGGCTGCAGGTGCGCGAGCTCGACAGGCAGGTCGAAGTGCAGCGCGCGGCGAACGCGACGCTGAAGGTGCGCAACGATGCGCTCGACGCGGAAATCCGCGACCTCAAGACGGGTACCGAGGCCATCGAGGAGCGCGCCCGCTCGGAGCTCGGCATGGTGCGGCGGGACGAAGTCTTCTTCCAGGTCCAGTCGGGCGTAGCGCCGAACAAAGGCACGGCGGCGGCGCCGGCACCCGACAAGCGCTGAGCGGGCGGCGCCGGGCAACGAGGATGCAGAGCGTCACGTCGCGCCAGAATCCGCGCCTGCAGGAAGCGGCCCGGCTCATCACGTCGTCGCGCGATCGCCGGAAGACCGGCAAATGCGTGCTCGAAGGCGAGCACATCGTCGCGGCCTACGTCGAGCGGTACGGCGCGCCCGAAGTGATCGTGGTCACGGACGAGGCGCTCGCGCGTCCTGCCGTGCGCGCGCTGGTCGAGCGCCACCCGGAACGCGTGCTCGTGGTGACGGCGAAATTGCTGTCCGAATTGGCGGTGCTCCCGGCCGATGTCGGAGTGCTCGCCGTTGTTCCTGCGTTACGGCCGGGGCCGGCGGCAGCAGCGGATTTCTGCCTGCTGCTCGACGACATCCAGGATCCGGGCAATGTGGGCTCGATGCTGCGTTCCGCTGCCGCCGCCGGCGTCGGTCAGGTCTGGATGTCGAAGCACTGCGCCTTCGCGTGGTCGCCCAAGGTGCTGCGCGCGGGGCAGGGCGCTCATTTCTGCGTTGACATTTACGAGGACGTCGATCTCGCCGGCTGGGCGGCCGATTTTCGCGCGCGCAACGGCGAAGTCATTGCGACGGTTGCCGAAGGCGGCGCGAATCTCTATGACGCGCGGCTTTCGGGACGGATCGCGATCGTGATCGGCAACGAAGGGGCGGGCATCGACGCCGCGCTGCTCGCGCAGGCGACGCAGCGCGTGACGATCCCGATGCCCGGCGGAATGGAATCGCTCAATGCCGCGGCAGCGGCGGCGGTCTGCCTGTTCGAATGCGTGCGGCAGCGTCTCGCGCGCCACGCCTGACGTCAGGGGAATACGGTCGCGAATTTCCCGGCTTCGGCGCAGCCGCCTCCGGAGTCCTGCACGAACCACTGTCCTTCGAAACCGATCGATGTCGCCTTCATCTCGTAGAGCGTCGCCGTGGTGTTGACGGTCGTCGTGCTGCCGGCCTTGCAAACGTACGAAGCGACAGGAACGCGGAACAGCAGGCCCTCCTGGGCATAGGTGCCGGCGAACGTGCAGTTTTCGTTGCCCGCGTACAGAAAATCGAACTGCAGCCCGCCCCCCGTAGATTGGGTGACCGTCGGGTCGAAGTCGGTGAGCACCGTCCCGTTGTCGCCGCTGTTCTTGCATCCCGAATGCACGACGACTGCCGTCCCTTTGTAGTTGCCGCCGAGCGCGATCGGCGTCAGCGTCTGCCGCACGATCGACTTCGTGACGGTGATGACCTGGGCGCCGGTGTTGACGGTGTAGACGAGGGAGCCCGACGTCGTGTCCGCGGGGGCGAACGTGGCGGTGCCGACCGTGGTTGCGGAATGGTCTGCCGGGTTCCACGGGACACCGATCCCCGTCCCCGTGGTGCGGGAAAGGGGGCCAGTGAAATTCGTGCCATCGGCCGAGCGCGACAGGTTGCCGGCGTACCAGATGGGTGTCTTCGCTGGCGCGGGGCCATAGACGAAGAAGGTGGCGAAAATGAAGTCCTGGCTCTGGATGAA
>Ga0209048_10001546_pt1 | contig 23527 bp, 24 predicted proteins | sample FrelakmetCRP12CR_FD_187146 | JGI IMG/M metagenome (GOLD analysis project Ga0209048, IMG submission 187146) | Freshwater lake sediment microbial communities from the University of Notre Dame, USA, for methane emissions studies - CRP12 CR (SPAdes)... | ecosystem: Environmental > Aquatic >... | reverse complement strand
ATGGTCTCCTTCATGCGGCGCAGGCTCCCTCCCAGGCTAATCAATCTCACCTGCGCCTTCCTGGCCACATATTCCTTCACCCTTTCGGCGGTCGGATACGCATAGGCGAGCAGCATGCGGCCGCTTCGGGTCTCCGCCACCCGGATGCCGCTGAGGATGCGCTCCTCCGACCTTTCGCCGAATCCCTTCAGGTCGCGGATCCTGTGACCCTGGGCAGCAGCCTTCAGCTCCTGCAGGTTGGTCACGTGCAGCTCCTTGTAGAGATGCATGGCCGTCTTCGGTCCGATGTCCGGGACGTCCATCAGTTGCAGGAGCCCGGCGGGAAGCTCGGACTTAAGATCGTCCAGGTAGGCCAGGTGTCCGGTCCTGAGGATCTCCTCCACCTTCTTGGCGATGGCGTCCCCCACCCCGGGGATGTCCCTGAGGTTGCCCTTACTACTATAATCCTCGATCTCCTGGGTCAGCGCCTCGATGTTGCGGGCTGCCTTGCGGTAAGCGGTCGGTTTGAACTCCACGCCTTGCAGCTCGAGCAGGTCTGCGACCTCATAGAGGACCTGAGCCACTTCTGGGTTGCGCATCTTCCCGGTGAATCAATTCCCACCACGAGGATATAATGCGTGCTCCCTTCCTCCTTCGGACATCTGGTCAAGCGCCCCCTGCACCCTTAAAATACCTTGTGCTTCAATGATTAGAACGAGGAGTGTAGAATGGAAGCCCCAGATCCGTATGCCACAGCCCAGAAGCACGTGGAGCGCGTGGGTAATCTGCTGGATTTGAACGAGTGGATGATCGACCTGCTGAAGACACCTCATCGCGAGCTCAGCGTCAACTTCCCGGTCAAGATGGATGATGGCACGGTGAGGATGTTCTCAGGATACCGGGTGCAACATTCCTCGGTCCGGGGGCCATGCAAGGGAGGCATCAGGTATCATCCGAACGTCAGCCTGAACGAGGTCCGGGCCTTGGCCATGTGGATGACTTGGAAGTGTGCCGTGGTGGGGATCCCGTACGGGGGGGCGAAGGGAGGTGTGATCTGCGACCCCAAGAAGATGAGCAAGGGGGAGTTGGAAAGGATGACCCGCCGTTTCGCCAGCGAGATCTCCATCATCATCGGGCCCCTACAGGACATCCCTGCTCCCGACGTCTACACCGACTCGCAGACCATGGCTTGGATAATGGACACTTACAGCATGGGGGTCGGCTACCCCGTGCCTGGCGTGGTCACGGGAAAGCCGATCGAGATCGGAGGGTCCAAAGGCCGTGACGAGGCGACTTCGAGGGGCGTGATGTATGTGATCCAGGAGGCGGCCAGGGTGAAGGGAATGGACCTGAAGGGGGCAAGGGTGGCCGTTCAGGGGTTCGGAAACGTGGGATGGCATGCCGCCCGTTTGCTGCATCAGGAGGTCGGCTGCCAGGTCATCGCGGTGAGCGATTCGCAGGGAGGCATCTTCGATGTCAAGGGCCTCGACCCGGTGAAGGTCATGGAACATAAGAAGGCGAACGGGTCCGTACGGAATTTTCCAGGGGCGATGAACATAAGCAATGAAGAGCTGATCGAGCTGGATTGCGACGTCCTGGTGCCTGCGGCCTTGGAGAACGTCATCTCCCAGGAGGTCGCCGAGCGGATCAAGGCCAAGATCGTGGCCGAGGGAGCGAACGGCCCGACCCAGCCCGATGCGGACGCGGTGCTGTTCGACCGGGGGATAACGTTGATACCGGACATCCTGGCGAATGCCGGTGGTGTGACGGTATCCTATTTCGAGTGGGTTCAGGACCTGCAATCCTTCTTCTGGACCATCGACGAGATCAAGCTCCGCCTGAAGGAGATCATGGTATCGGCCTTCGTCAACATCCACGGCATCGCGCAGGAGAAGAAGGTGGACATGAGGACGGCGGCCTACATGCATTCGCTGAGATCGGTGGCGAGGGCGCTGGAGCTGCGCGGCGTGTTCCCGTGAGGGTTTCTCTGATGAGGGGCCGGCTCAGAGCCTGAAACTGGCGTCCGCCATCGGAGGAAGGCGATTTAGACGCTGATGCATGCCTCAGTTGATCCTCTGAAGAGGTGGGTTGAAGATCGAGTCCGAGGCAGGCGGAAGAGATTCGCAGTATACCTAGAACCGGCAAAAGGATGTGGCGATGTCTTGAATAACTTGACAAGAGAACAGCAGCCAGCTGGCGTATTCTAGTGAGAGGGAATATTTAATATATGCCACTCCTGCATGATTATAGGCAGCAGGACAGGAGGCCTTCAGTGGGAGAGGAGAACACAGTCTACATTGGCAACAAGCCCACAATGAACTACGTCCTCGCGGTGGTCACGCAATTCAACAGCGGGTGCCAAGAGGTCACCATCAAGGCACGCGGAAGGGCCATCAGCAGGGCGGTCGATGTCGCCGAGATAGTGCGCCATCGGTTCATACAAGAGGCGTCGGTCAGGGACATCAAAATAGAGACAGAGGTCCTGAAAGGAGAGGGCGGAACTTCAGCAAACGTCTCCTCGATCGAGATATATATCTCCCGCTGAGGGGAAAGAGGCCCTCGAAGCATGACGCCGAGCCGCGCTTCTACGTCCCTGGTCCTTTCTTCTCAGGTGTGAATGCGGCCCACCTCTGACGGTGGTCTTTTTCTATCTTTGGGCAAGGTCGGTCACGCGATGAATCATCGATGCCGCCGATTGGCACCTATCCTTCGGTCTCTCTCTCCAGCGCCTTGAGGTCCTTCGGGTCGAGGACCGTGGGATCGAAGGGCACCATGAATATGCCTTTGGTGAGGATCACCTGATCCTTCACGCCCTGGATGAACTTGAGCACGCTCTTGAAATCATTCTGGGTGATCAGATATTCGAGGCCTTCGAGGAGGATCGCGCCTCCTTTGTTCTCCGAGAGGAAGGATTTTATCAGGCTGTTCAGCCGAGGCAGCTCGGTCGGCGATACGAACTCTATGAGGGTCCGCTGACAGTCCTCGACCGGGCAGGATTCGGTCTTGGTCAACCAGATCATCGAACAGTCTATGCCATACTTCGTCTTGATGTTGTCCGGGTGGCTGCGGAGGATGCACAGCGTCTTCACGCCCGCCACCTGTCTCTGCTTGAGGACGGAGATGGGTTGCTCCAGCCGCTTGTCCTTCAGGATGTACAGCCAGCCCGCCTGGACCTCGAGCTCGGCCGCCGGCGTAGGGGCGGCTTCCGGGATTGGCAGGTTGCGGCCCTGGGCCTCTTCGATGGGTGCTGTGAACTCGACCTGCTTCATCATTCCCTTGCGCTTCTGGTCCACCTTCTCCTGAATGACCGAGCGCCTGGCCTTGGCCAGGATCTGGATCTCTCTGGAGGTATAGCCTTTGGTGGTGAGGGCCAGTAGCTCTTCCCAAGCCTCGTTTAGGCCATCCTTGTAACCCTCCACATAGCCCTCCACCCGGGCCTTATCGTCAGTCATCGCTTCCATCCAAGCAATAGGGTCTAAGGACTAAATTACATTTCGTCTAGGATTGGAATGGGAAATGGATCGTCTCTCTCCTCCGCGGGACATTTCGCTGATCGAGGGGTCCGATTCAAAAGTTAAATATCGTGGCCAATCCCTGGCCCCAATTGATGGGCCAAAATGTCCGTTTCCGTGGCGTCAAAGCCACTCCCAAATCCCTGGAGAAAGACCTCCTGGACAAGGCGAGGAGGTTGGCGGAGGACCCTTCCCTCCTGCTCCCGAAGTGCGAGGCTCAATGCCGCCGGTGCTCCTTCGACAAGACCTTGAAGAAGATGGAGAAGGTGGCCAAGTATAGCCACGACGCGGAATACCTGCAGGACGTTGCCAATCACGGGGACCAGCTGGTCCGGGCGTACGCGGCCACCATATCGCTCGCCGCTTCGGGGAAGATACCTTACCTGACAACCAAGAAGGGGCCGTATGGCGACGTCTCCTTCGCGGTCCGGGGCAAGGCGGATTCTGAGCGGCTCATCGGGGTGCAATACTTCGACGATCCAGACCTAAGATTGCTGGCCTTCTGGGAGGATGCCCGGAGCGATGACCTTCACCTCTATTCTGAGGATCAGAGGCTGATGTGCACCTCGGATGGCCCGAAGGCGCCGAGGAGCTATGTCGATGAGATGCTGAACGCCGCCCCTTACGAATTGGCCGCCGACCATAGCTGTGGGCATCCGGAGGCGCCGATGGCGCTCCTGGTCAAATGGCGCTCCGCCGAGGTAACCCTGTCCATATGTAGCGATTGCGCGGGCGATGTAAATCTGATGCACCACCTGGTGAGCCGCATCGTGGCCCGGGACCCGACGGACGATTTCGATGTGGACGTGCGTTACGCCCCGAAATGTGCGGCCGACTGCGGGGACTGCAAGCTGAAAAGGCAGTTCAAAATGAGCGGCGGTCTCAAAGACGCCTACAAGAAAGGCACGATCGACGACGCCACGATCATCGGCCGGTATCTGGAAGAGAGGAAGGCGGATCTCAGGGGCAGCGCCGGTGAGCTGTTCATCGTTGGGGCGATGTGCTACGGGAAGGACAAGGAGGCCTTCCTGAAGGTCATCAAGGGGAACGAGGCTGAGCTTCTCGCGGTGAGCGGGCTGGTGCGCTCCAAGCATCTGGTGGTCATATCGGCGAGCGATCAGGCGGGCAAGATAATCACGGACCTGTGGCAAGAGAACAAGCGGGCCCTGCTGACCTTCGTCGCCTCCGAGCCGGTCTTCGAGAAGGTGCTCGAGACGGTGGGCAACCTGACCCCTCCGCAGATGGTGCAGGAGGCCAGAAGGGCGGAGCTGGCCAAAGGGGTCGTTTCGAAATTGCCTGAGTACTCGGCCAGGGGGCCGATCGCCACCATCGCTGACGACCTGGCCAGGGCCTACAAGGTCGAAGGCAAGCAGGCCATGGTCCGGCTATTGGAGAAGAACCGCCCCAAGGAGCATCGGGGGAAGGCCGTCGCATACGGGTTCCTCAAGGCCGTGGGGGAGGCCGATTCGCGCACCTGGCAGTTCACCAGGGAGGAGATGGACTATGGTGTCTATCTGGCCGATTTCGCCAAGGCGCTCATCGATAGCGAGGGGGACGGTTATCACGAGGCTCTGAGCAACCTTCTGACCGCCAGTGGGGCCTCCGAGCACCTGGTCAGGAAAGCCTAGGCGCTTAGCCGAGCACCCGGAAATCGATCACATAGTGCGATATGGCCGGGGCGTAGGACTTGACCTCGGCCATGCGAAGCACATCCAGTTCCCTTGCCCCCGCGTTCTCCCTGATCCTCCGGAGCGGCCTGGCCGGCCACTCGTCCACCGGGCAGGTCTCATGGTAGTGCACCACCCCGCCCGGCTTGACCAGCTCGAAGGCCTTGGGCAGGAAATGGTCGGTCGTTCCAACATACCCCATGACCACCCGGTCGGCGCAGCCCCGGCCAGGAAGGTCCCGATTATCGCCCAGGACGGGGGTCACCACCCCTTCCACCTGATTCAATCCGATGTTCTCCTTCAGGTATCCGAACGCCGCGGGATTGATCTCGCAGGCGATGACGCGGGACGCGCGGGCATGCAATGCCAGGGGGAGCGAGAAGTATCCTATCCCCGCGAACATGTCCACCACCGTCTCCCCCCGACAATCCAGCTCCGACATCCGGCGCTTCTCGTCCATGTTGCCCGAGGAGAACATGACCTTGCGGACGTCGAGCTTGTAGAGGATGCCGTTCTCCCTATGGACGGTCTCAGTGCCTGTCCCGAAAATAACCTCCATGTCAGGAGTGCGATGCACCCCGCTGATCGCTCCTCCCTCGCGGCAGACCGTCCTGGCATGCAGGGCCTCTGCATAAGCTCGCCCGATCTCCTGCTTGAAGGGGTCGAGCTCCTTGGTCAGACGAAGCACCAGGACATCGCCCAGAAGCTCCCACTTCCTTGGTAGCAAGTACCTGAGGCGATCCGGGATCTCCATGTGCGACACCGCCGCTTGGAAAGGGGTGACGAGCGCAGGCCGGGGATCAGGCTCCCCCTCCTCGACCATCAGGCCCAGCCCCCGGGCGGCATCGTCGCTCAGGTCATCGGCGAGCGGTATCAGGACCTGGTCGCCGCTCTCCATGATGCGTGCGTCCTTCCTCAAACCCCCCGCCGCCGCGATGCGCCTGCGAAGCTCCTCCGCCTCGCTCCTGGGGACCCTCGCCAATCTCATCTCGAGCGTGGAGTGCCCCGCCCGCTATTTCATCCTTGCCTCAGCGCGAGAAGACGGAGCGGAGGAACTGCGGGGCGAGCTTGAGCAGGCCGGGGGCGGCCTTGAGCACCTGAGGTGCCACCTGCGAAGGGAAGTCGATGTCCCCCGTGGACAGGACCTCCCTCACCTCGTCCTTGTTCAGCATCCGCCCCACCGCCTCCAGCTTCTTGTCGGTCAGCCGGAGGTATCCCTTCCGGATCATGTATCCCCTGTCCAGCTCCTTGCCGATATCGGCCTTCCAGCGCTCCTGGTAGCTGGCCAGGCCGTTGGCGCTGAAGTCCCCCGACTCCAGGGCGGTCAGGGCCGTCTCCGCCGCATGCTTCGCCGCCATCAGCCCAGTGAAAAGCCCCCCGCCGCTCAGGGGTTTGGCTTGGCCAGCGGCGTCCCCGACCAGCAGCAGCCTCTCGGAATAGGTGCGCGTCGGAGCCCCTAGGGGGATCATCCCGGAGATGGTGGTTATGCGCTGGCAGCCTTCCAGCGCCTGCTCCTTCAAGAGCTTGGACAGGTAGGCGATGGGCGCATCATTCTCCCGGGAGACGCAGACCCCGATGCGCGTCATATGGCCGCAGGGGATCTTCCAAGCGAAGAAACCCGGGGCCACTTTCCTGCCGAGGTACACGTGCACGATGTCCTGCCGTTCCTCTTGGTGCTCTATGTCCAGCTGAATGCCCCGGACCATGTCCTTCGACCTTTCGAGGGCGGCCATCTGCCCCAGGTTGGACTTGTAGCCATCCGCGCCGACCGCGAGGAGCGCGTCATGCTCGGTGGAGGCCGCTCCCTGCCTCCCCCGGAGCACCACCCGATCCTTCTGGACGATGCCGTCCACGAACCGCTCGCCCAGTCTGATGATGGCGCCGTTCCGCGTGGCCCGGTCCGCGCAGATGCGGTCTAGTTCCCCCCGGTCCACCACCACCGCCTTGATCTCCTTCGAGAAGACCTCGACGTCCTGGCCGCCCGGGAAATGGAATATCGCACCGTTGAGCTTGTTCAGGATGGTCCTCTGGGCGCCAGCGAGCTCCACCACCCGGGGAGCAACCAGGCCAGTGCATTGCACCGGCTCCCCGATCCTCATGTGCTCCTCGAGAACGATGGTCTTGGCCTTCTTGGCCACCAGAGAAGCGAAGGTCGTGCCCACCGGGCCGCCGCCCACCACGAGGAAATCACAGTCCATCTAGACCTCCAAGAATGACCTGCATATTTGTGGTTTTGCTCAATCGGCCCGGTGCCGAGTGGTCGCCAGCAAGGTCAAGGCAGCCAGCAAGGCCAGGATGCACACCGCGGCCAAGGGGATGGTCAAGATGCCTATGGACGCGTTCAAGGAAACGATCAGGGTGATCAACGAGACCAGCATGACCAGGCCTATGAAATAGACGATCCTCAAGAGGCCACGCAGCGCGGTGGGGTAGAAGATTTCTTCCTCAGGTCCAGGTGCCATCGGAGTGGTTCTTATGAGCTCCATGGTACGGATGGCGTGGTTGCCGATCAAAATGGCGAGCAGCCCGAACCCTAGGACGATCCACAGCAACTCGAACCCTCTATCGCCCGTGGCTCCCAGGATCAGATCCTCCAAGGCGATCGCAACACCTGCGAAGAGGGTGAAGTAGCGCATTTCGGATCGAAGCAAGGAATAGGTGAATCCGACCGCCAAGCCCATCAGCAAGAGGGTCAGGTAAGCAAGGGGGATCAGTCCGTAGACGGAGGCGAGCGTGACGATCGCACCGGCGTACATGACGGCCATGCTGAGATACATCGAATTCCGGGCCAGCCTGCCTATCTTATCAGTCGCTGCGACGATGCTCTCCCCTCCATGAAGTACCTTGACAACTGCTCATCAGTGTCCCATTCGATCACCCTGCAGAACCGATTCAGCTCGGATATCTGATCCCTACGCGTGATGCGCTGCACCCTTTGCGCCAGCTCTGACGCTAGGCCCTCGACCTCCTTCGTTTTCTCTTTCAGGCTCTTCTCATCGGGAGAAAGGACGATCACCTCATGGCCCTTATTGACCAGCTGCTCGATGCTGGATATTATCCTCTGATCCTGCAAAGGGCTGATGATCATAACTAGTGATGACAGGTGGAAGTAGTGCTCCATCGCCAGGTTGATGCCCTGAGGCGATTTCATGATGCCAGGGCGGACTTCAAGCAACTTGTCCATCACTCGATAGAATTGTCTTTTGCCGTAGCCCAGGGGGACCAGGTCGATGGTCTCGCCCAGGAGGACCATGCCAACCCGGTCCCGTTCCTTGAGAAAATGCGCAGCCAGGCTGGCCGCCGCCTCCACCTCGTAGTCCACCATCTTGTCCCTTTCGGCTTGGACGAAGGCATCGTTGCGGCCATCTAGGACGATGATGACATCTCCGCTCTTCTCCGTCTCGTACTCGTTCACCATCGGCCCGTCCCTTCGAGCGGTGGCCTTCCAATTGAGGCGCCTGATCTCGTCTCCGGGAAGATAATCGCGCAAGCCAAAGAACTCCGTGCCCACCCCAAGGCTGCGGGAGGTGATGTTACCGACATGCACCCTCACCCTGGATGGCTGGATGCGACATTTCTTGAGATCGTGCAGGTGGGGCAGCACTTGCACCCTGCTCTCGAATGGGAAGGTCGCCTCCTTGCTCATCATCATGGTCGGGTCGGTCCAGCGCACCTTCAACCCCCCGAATTGGTGGTAGCCCCGGCCCGGCAACTTGATCTGGTAATCTATCGAGACCTCCTCCCCTCGGTCGAGGCCGAGCGGGAATCGGTTCCTGCCCTCCAGCACGGCCGCGCCTCGAGGGAGCTCATCCTCCACCTCCACATAGTCCAGGGGCTCCCCTCGGTTCAGGATGCGCAGTTGCACATGCAGCGCATCGTCCTCCGTCAGCCGGTCCGAGTCGAGGCGCCTCTCAAAATGGAGGTCGATGATCGGCGGTCGATCGAGCATGTAGGCGAGCAGCAGGAAGACCACCAATGGTATGAGGAGGCTGATCAGCTCCCAGCGGAGCAGAGCGAGCCCGCTGATGAGGAAGACCAGGGCAAGTGCCAGCAGGGCCGCGCCCGAGTAGCTGCGCAATTTCAGCCGACCTTCGGTATAGGTATCTTGCCCATGATTCCCTGCACGACGCTGGCGGGCTTCACCCCCTTAATCCAAGGGTCGGGTGCCAGTATGAGCCGGTGCGCGATGGCTGGAACGGCGATCTCCTTGACATCATCGGGCAGGACGAAGTCCCTCCCGTTCATGGCCGCCCGGGCCGCGGAGAGGCGCATCAACGCCAACGACCCCCTCGGGCTGGAGCCCACCTCGACCTGCGGGTGCTGGCGGGTGGCCGTGATGATGTCGACTATGTATTGCTCGATCACATCATGCACATGCATACCCTCCACCACCTGCTGCATCTCCAGGATGCGGGCCGGGTCGCAGACCTTCTGCACCTCGAAATCCTCCTTGCCCCTGGCTCTCCTCCTGCGAAGGATCTCCTTCTCCTCCTCCGGGGTGGGATAGCCTACGCTGGTGCACATGAGGAAACGGTCTATCTGCGCCTCCGGCAACGGATAGGTCCCCTCGTACTCGATGGGGTTCTGGGTCGCCAGGACCACGAAGGGTTTCGGCAATAACTGGGTCTCGCCCTCCAAGGTCACCTGTTTCTCCTGCATGGCCTCGAGCAGGGCCGCCTGGGTCTTGGGCGGGGCGCGATTGATCTCATCCCCCAGCAGGATGTTGGTGAACACTGGCCCCTTTCGGAGCACGAACGTGGAGTTCGACCGGTCGAAAATATATGAACCGGTGATGTCGGCTGGCAGCAGGTCTGGAGTGAACTGCACCCGCTTGAAGGCGCATCCGCTGGCCTGGGCAAAGCAATTGGCCATCATGGTCTTGGCCAGACCCGGATAGTCCTCGAACAGCACGTGTCCATTGCAAAGCATGGCCAGGGTGACCCTTTCCATTATCGTCCTTTTACCGACGATGACCTTGCCTACCTCGTCCATTATCCCCTTGCAGGTCGACTGCAGCTCCTCTAATTTCACCTTAAATCCTCCACTTTCCTCAGCAACGAAAGGTAAGTGCTCTTGAAATTGGCCAACATCTCCCGTCCCATGCGGCTGGTTAGATTTTCGGTACTGTACTCATATTCGAAATCGGTGGCCAGCAGCCAGACGACTTGCGGATCGTCCACTTCTTGTTTGAGGGCTTTGACGCTGCCTGCGAGCGCCTCTGCCTCGACTCGGGAGAAATGCCGGTTCAGCATGATGCGGCGCAGGGCCACCTCGCGCAATTCGCGGAGGACGATCATCTGACTATATGGATTGCCTTCCAATGCTCGCGCATAGTTGGAAGCATCGAGGCCGGTCTTGCCGATCCTGCCTGAATCCTCGGGTATTTGGGATTCCTCCTCGAGGACCCTGGTCCGCCTGGGGAAGACCATATAGATCAGGAACGATCCGGCGATCGCCAGGAGCACCAGTAAGATGGCCCAACGGGACCCGGGGTCTTTGACCCAGGCCTCGAGCACCAGCAGGAACATTATCACCATGATCAGCACCGCTGCGATGGTTGTAAGCAGGGAGAACTCCCAGAGGTCGTCCCTTCCCTTCTCCGGATTTGTGCGCCATCGAGCCATATATCATCATCCCCCGTCCTATGATGTCCCTGGGCTCATATTGGCTCCCCCGGTCTGGGAACGTTTGCTCACCTGGCTGCTCTGCAATTGTTCCAGGCAGTGAATGGCCGTCTCCTTCTTGGCCTCATCCAACTGATGTTCGCTATACCATGCTTCTTCGAAGAGTTCGGTCAGGGTTAGTACCGGGTCTTCTGGCCACTTCCACCGTTTGACGGCAAGCTCGGCTAACTCGTGCGGGGTCAGGTATGGCGCACCCCCAAGGCTGGAACCTCCGATCAGCCTGCACATCTGCTGATATGTCCTCACGATCACCGCCTTGGTGTCCTCACCAGCATAGAGTTCCTTCATGGCCTGCTCTATGATGTGATCTGCCTGGCTCTGCTCATATTGCTCTATGGCCACTGATTCCCGCAGGGGCCTTTTCCTTAGAAATCTGGAGCCGACAACTATGCCAAGGATCACCACTGCGATGAAGACCACTGGCAGGATCGAGGATGCGGATCCCGCTGGACCGGTGGCATTATTGCCCGTTCCATCTTGAGCACCGCCTTGCTGGCTATCGGAACTCATGAATGGGTTCAGGTGACCGCCGCTCAAGCTGAAGATGCCAATCAAGGCGATGACGATGAAGATCGCGATCAGCATCGCGCCAGGGCTGTTCGACTTTCCGGTTGCTTTCCCCCGCATCCTTCCGGACTTGGCATAAAAGTAAAGTAGATAGACGATCACGCAGATAATGATGGCCAGCAGGATGTAGATCACGCTCATCGTGACACTGTCAATGGCGGGGCCAAGTGATCCATAGCTCCCGCCCAGGTCCAGATAGGCCAGGTTGGAGATGATTAAAGCCAGCGATGCCAGTGCTGTGAGGGCGGTGGCCACCACCAAGGCGAACTTCCTATCAGACCCGGCCATCGACACGCTTGCATTTCACCGTGCGAGCTATATAATTGTTCTTTGAGCTGCCTCCGGGTTGACCATCTTAGAGTCTGGCTTTGGTCTCGAATTGCTTCTCGAACATGCTCCGCACGGTGTCTATGGTGTCCGCTTCCTGGGGGGACTTGTCCTCCCTAATGCTTTTAATCCGGGCCAGCCTGAGGGCCAAGCCCGATGGGTACTTGGGGCTCCTCTGGATCTCATCGAACGCCACCTCCACCACGATCTCCGGTCTCACTTGCACGGTATGCTTGGTCTCGCTCAGCTTCAGACCGAGCAGCCGCTCGGTGATGTCCTTGAACTCCTGGTCAGTGAAGCCCTTGTAGGTCTTGCCGATGGTCTCATAGCCCTCGTCTGAAACGGCCGCCAGGTAATAGTCGCTCAGCCACCCGGTGCGCCGGCCATAGCCCCAGTCCGCCCCCACGATGACCAGGTCCAAACTGCTGCTCTTCTTTATCTTAAGCCAGCGCTTTCCGCGCTTGCCCACGGCGTAGGTGCTCTCCAGGCTCTTGGCCACCAATCCTTCGTGCCCCTCCGCCAGGGACCTTTGATAGAAGGCCTCCACCTCCGCCTGGTCCGAGGAAACCAGCCGGGGGACGATCAGCTCCGTCGGGGCGACCTGGCTCATTTTCCTCCAGCGCTCCTCATACGGAGAATCGATTAGCGAGTGGCCATCGAGGAACAGGATGTCGAAGAGGTAGAGACGAATCGGGACCTTTTCGGAGCTGTCCGCGATGTCGTGGACCCGGGTAAAACGCCTCATGACATCCTGGAAAGGAAGTGGCCTGTCCCTGAAGGCCACCGCCTCACCCTCCAGAATGAAGTGGCTTGAGCTGATGCGATGGAGGGCCGCGTCCACCACCTCAGGCAGGCTATCGGTCACCTCGGTGAGGCGGCGAGTGAACACCTTGACCATATCACCATCCCTATGGATCTGGATCCTCGCCCCGTCCAGCTTGTACTCGAACGCCGCCCTTCCCAGTGTGGAGAGGGCGTCCTGCACGCCTTCCGACATCTCTGCCAGCATGGGCCTGATGGGCGTTAAGATGCTTACCCCCACCTTAGCCAGCGCGTCCTCTCCCTGGTTCAAGGCGATCATCGCCACCCTGCCGATGTCACCGGAAAGCATGTTCGCGTTGCGGACGCTGTCCAGCTCCGTTTCGGAGGCATGGGCGATCGCCTCCAGCATCACGCCTTCGTTCATGCCGATGCGCATCTCCCCGTAAAGGGAGCGCAGGATGTATTCGCGCTCCTCCTCCGTAAGGCGGGTAATCAATCCACCCAGCAGGTTCTCCTTCGTGCGCCTGGAGCCCGCGCCCTGGGCTTCCGAGATGCGCCTGAAGATATCGAATACCTCGACGATGGTAACCTCCTCCTCCGCGAAGAGCCTCTGCTGCCCGCTGGAGATCGCCTTCTTTATCGTCCTGTAACCGACGTCCAATGCGCCCTTCTCCGTCTCGGGCAGTGCACGGGCCAGAAGGATGAGTATGGCCGGCCTTATCTCCCCGAGCTCAAGGGACTTGAGGAACTCGCCAACCAGCTCCACCTTGCGCTTCCTCCCGCTCTCCCGTTCGACCTCGAGGCAGAGGGTCGTCAGCCTGCCGATGGGGGTGGCCATGCTGGAATGACGCGCGCTGATCGTAATCTAACTTTCGCCGGTCCAATGGATGAGCTAGGTCAGTGCTTGGCGACCTTCTCCCAGTCCTTCTGGAAGCGCTCTATCCCTATGTCCGTCAAGGGGTGCTTGAACATCTTCTTCAGCACATCGTAAGGTATGGTGGCGACATGCGCCCCCATCCTGGCCGCCTGCGTGACATGGATGGGATGTCGGACCGAAGCCACGATGACCTCGGTCGGGTAATCGTAGTTGTCCAGGATATCGAGGATCTCAGATACCAGGTCCATGCCATCCTGTCCGATGTCGTCCAGGCGCCCGACGAAGGGGGACACGTAGGCCGCACCCGCCTTCGCTGCCAGCAATGCCTGGTTGGCCGAGAATATCAGGGTCATGTTGACCTTGATGTTGTCCTTGGCCAAGGCCCTCGTGGCCTTCAGGCCCTCTTCCGTCATCGGCACCTTTACGACCACGTTCACATGGATCTTGGCCAGCTCCTTGGCCTCCCTGACGATGTCCTCGGTCTTGGTGCTCATGGCCTCCACCGAGACCGGCCCTCCGACGACCTCGCAGATCTTGCGCACCAGGACCTTGAAGTCCCCGCTCTCCTTGGCCACCAACGTAGGGTTGGTCGTCACTCCGTCCAGTATGCCCCAGCTGTCCACTTCCATGATCTGTTCCAGATTTGCAGTGTCAATGAATATCTTCAGGTTCTCATCTCCTTTTCAGCACATCGTCGGCGGCCTCGATTATCTTTTCCGCGGTGAGGCCGTACTTCTTCATCAGCTCCTCCCCTTCGCCCGATTCCCCGAAGGTGTCCATCAGCCCCACTCGCTTGACTGGCACCGGGTCGTGCTCGCACAGGTAGCTGGCCACCGCGCTTCCCAGGCCGGAGACGATGTTGTGCTCCTCCGCCGTCACGATCGCGCCGGTCTTCTTCACCGCCTGGGCGATGAGCCCCTCGTCCAGCGGCTTGATGGAGGCCATGTTGATGACCTGCGCGGAGATGTTGCGCCTTTCCAGCTGTTCGGCCGCCTCCAGGCAGCGCGAGACCATGATGCCCGCGCCGATGAGCGTCACATCCTCCCCCTCCCGGAGCAAGCTCCCCTTGCCGATCTTGAACTGGGCCTCCGCGTCCGTGACGGTGGGGAAGTCCAGTCGCCCCATGCGCATGTAGCAGGGGCCGTTCCAGTCGGCGAAGGCCCTGGTCACCTTATAGGTCTCCGGGGCATCCGCCGGAACGACCACGGTCATGTTGGGCAGGGTGCGCATCAGCGCCACGTCTTCGCCCGTCTGGTGCGAGGCTCCGTCCCCGCCCACGGTGATCCCCGCATGGGTGGCGCAGATCTTGACGTTCAACTTCGGATAGCAGATGGACTGACGGATCTGGTCCCAGCATCTGCCGGTCGCGAACACCGCGAAGGTCGAGGCGAACACCGTCTTGCCACTGCATGCGAAGCCCGCGGCGGTGCCCATCATGTTCTGCTCCGCGATGCCGCAATTAAAGAAATGCTCCGGGAACTCCTTCGCGAAGTCCGCGGTTCGGGTGGACCCGGAAAGGTCTGCATCCAGCACGACCACGTCCTTCCTGGTCTTGCCCAGGTCGATGAGCGCCCTTCCGTACTCCTTGCGCTGAGAGGCGTAGGACCATTTCATAGCTCCTCACCCAGTTCCTTCAATGCCTTCTTGGTCTCCTCGTCGTTGGGAGCCTTGCCGTGGAAGGAGAGGGCATTCTCCATGAACGAGACTCCCTTCCCCTTCACCGTATGAGCGATGATCATGGTCGGCCTGCCTTTGGTCTCCTTGGCCTTATCGCAGGCGTCCAGGATCTGGCGCATGTCATGGCCGTCGATCTCTATCACGTGCCAGCCGAAGGCCCTCCATTTCTCGGGCAGGGGCTCGAGGGACATGATCTTCTCGGTGGGGCCGTCGATCTGCAATTTGTTCCTGTCCAGGAAGGCGGTGACGTTGTCGAGCTCGTAGTGGGCGCCGAGCATGGCGGCCTCCCAGATCTGGCCGCTCTGCATCTCCCCGTCCCCGCACACGCAATAGATGCGGTAGGCCTTGCGATCGAGCTTGGCGGCCAAGCCCATGCCGTTGGCCACGCTGAGCCCCTGGCCCAGGGATCCGGTGGACATCTCCACCCCGGGAAGCTTGTTCTTGCTGGGGTGGCCCTGGAGCCTGCTGCCGAGCTTGCGCAGCGTCAGGAGCTCCTCGACGGGGAAGTATCCGTTCTCCGCCAGGGCGGCGTACAAGGCCGGCGCGGCGTGACCCTTGGAAAGCACGAAGCGGTCCCGGTCCTCCCAGGAGGGGTCCTGGGGATGATGGTTCATGATCTTGAAGTACAAGGCGGCAATGATGTCCGAGGAGGAGAGCGAACCTCCGGGATGTCCGGAACCGGCCGCCCTGGTCATCCGGATCACATGCCTGCGGATGAGGTTGGCTCTCCGCTCAAGCTCGGCGATGATATCATCGGGATAGGCAACCAAATGGCACACCTCATGGATGGGGCGGGAGAATAATCAGCATGCCATTTTAATACTTTTGTAATGAGGCGATTCCAGTCAGCCATCCATCAGGCCTCTTCCGATTCCCTTTTATGCCTCCTAAATCGTCACCGTCCATATGGCGCAACAGTTCGAAGTGCCTGTGGGGGACAACGAGGTCTTGGGCCTCATAGTGGAGCGCATCAACGGCGACGCCGAGCTCAAGGCCTATTGGCGGGCCTCCAACATCACCGCCATAGATCGTCTCGGGTACAATGATCATGGCCCCATCCACATCAAGATAGTGGCCAAGTCGGCGCTGCGCATGCTCCGCCTTCTGGTGGAATCCGGGGAGACCCCGGACATCGTGAAGAGCTATAGCCTGAGCAAGGATGACGCCGAGGTGGTGGTGGTCCTGGCGGCCGCTCTGCATGACATCGGTCACGCCATCCACCGGGAGGGCCACGAGGAGTATTCCATCGCCCTAGCCCCGCCGATCATCAAGCGCCTGTTGAAGGACATCTATGACGAGACCGAGCTGACGATCGTGATGGTGGAGATACTGCATGCCATGATAACCCATCGCAGCGACCTCCAGCCGTTGACCTTGGAGGCGAGCGTGGTGCGCGTGGCGGACGCCTTGGACATGGAGAAGGGGAGAGCGAGGATCCCGTTCAAGGCGGGCAGCATAAACATCCATTCGGTCTCGGCTCTGGCCATCGACAAGGTCAGGATATCCAAAGGGGACGAGAGGCCGATCAAGGTGGAGATAGCGATGAACAACTCGGCCGGGATCTACCAGATCGACGAGCTGTTGCGGGACAAGATAGCGAAGACCAGCATCCGGGACAAGATCACCATCGTGATACAGGTCCCGAAGGAAGAGAAGAAGATCGTCGAGGAGCTCAAGCTGTGCTAGCTCAGTCGCTCTCGATCCTTGGCGCCAGTAGGTAGTTCACGGTCCCCTTGCCGTCCGCTATGGCGAACTCGAGCTTCACAGGGTAGTCGTTCCCCAGGCTCATGCTCACGACCGTACCCGAGGGTATGGCCCTGATCATGTTCGAGAAGTAGTCCAGCGGGAAGAGCGAACGAGCGTTCTCCTTGCACTCCAGCGAGACCAACTGGTCTTTCGAGAGCTTGAGCGATACGGAATCGGTATCTCCCTCGGAGACCATCTCGAAGCCCTCCGGCGCCGCCGTCAGGGCGATGTGGTCCGAGATGCTCTCCGCGGCCTTTATGCCCTTCTGCAGTTCATCGGAGGTGATGGCCACCTTGGCCGGCAGGGAGAGGTTGGGGACCTTCGGGTCCGACATGCCGGTGGTGTCCACCAGGTTCATCCTCCTGGTGACGTTTCCCACATTGATCACGAGGCGGTTCCGGCCCTCGTCCTGCTCCATCGTTATGATGTCCCCGGAGCGGGAGAGGCGGAGAACCTCCTTGATCTTGTCGAGGTCTATGCCAAGCTCGGTGTCATCCGCAGAGAACTCCTCGAAGGCGGACTTCTCCACCTTGAGATCGATCATGGCGACATGCGCCGGATCGACTGCCTTCAGCGTTACTCCCTTCGCATCGACATTGAATTTAGCCTCATCGACGATCGTGGAGACGATATCCACTATGCCCTTGAGCGTCTCCGACCTAACCTTGGCTTGGAACATGGATTCCCCCTCCTCCTCGATAATCCGTTGATATTTAATAAAGATTGTTAGGGCTAGCAGTCTGGACTTAATATTCACGCCAGGAATGAGTGCATTTCACGCAACGATATATCTTCGTCTCGGGCTCATCCGCCGCTCGGGTCTGCCTGAGCACCCAGAAAGCCTCGTTATGCCCGCACTTGGGGCATTCCACGACGGTCTTGGGCAAGGTAGGGGCGGTCCCCTCGTAGACCGCCAATTCCTTATCCTGCCTCTGGGTGACGAACTTCTGGCACGAGCCAGCAGTCGTCTTTTCCTGTCCGCATTTTCCGCAGATAAACATCCCGTTCCTAGGGAACATGAGAGATTTGCAAGATGGACAAAACATCTTCGAATCGCCTGGAATTGTGGATAAAATCACTGTATATATATTCTTCGTATCAACCATCCAGAGGGCGATGGGACCCGGGCGGGATATGCCAGGGGGTACCCTGCATCAGTATTCGGATGGAAATAGGGCATTTCAGATGTATTCCCAACCATGGGAATCATCATCCTTTTCGGCAGGGGACGACCTTGGCTTGGTGGTCTTCGCCGAACGAGCGATCAGGCCGGAGGCCGGGCCGCTGTTCTTCTGCTTGACCTTCTTCTCGACCTTCCTCTGCTCCCTCTCCAGCTCTTTGACCCTATGATTGACCACGCGCCTGGTCTTCGGGCTATCCTCCGCCTGGACGTGCCGAGCCATCAGCTTCTTCGTGGTCCTGGCGGGCTGCTCGACCTCGGTCTCGCTGAGGTCTGCATCCCCTGAAAGGGACTTCATCGACTCGAAGCTCGACTCGTCTTCTAACATAGGGGCTGCCGGCTTCGTGTAGCGGAGGGCCCTCTTCCTGATCGGGGCCTCGTCCACGGGATTCTCTCGCTCCACGATCACATTGGTCTCATGACCGCCACGGGAAACAACGAACTCAAGCTCGCGTCTTGTCTGGTCCGCGATGATCCCACCGATGTAGGCGAAGGCGATCGTGACGATGTAGTTGTCCACGCGCAGCAGGGTAATGGACTGCACTGCGCCCATCAGGTTGCTGATGTACATGGTGACGAATGTGAGGTAGGGGCCGATGAAAGGCACTTCATTCTTGATGTTGGAGAACAGCGTCTGAGGATTGATGGCGATGCCGTTAACATACGAAGGAATCAGGCCGGAGTCGAAGGCCAAGGTGATCGCCAAGATGGCGATGAGGGGGATCATGGCCGCGAGGACGGCCTTGCCCGGCGACCCGGCCCGGCGGCCTCCGACATAACCTGCGATCATCTGTCCGAAGATCGGCAGCCACCAGAGGAGGATCGTTAGGATGGAGATGTACTTGACCGCGCTCCAGAAGCTGTAAGCGCTCGTGGCACCGTTGAACTTCTTGATCTCCTCGTCCTCCACGTCGGAAAGACGATAGACCCCGTGCCTCAGGAGCGACGTGGTCATGTGATCGTCGTCGCTAGATCCTCTTTTTAATAGCACACCTATCCCTTCGGTCGGACGATTTGTCCGACACGATGATTATGATGTGAAAACTATAAAGACTTTATTATTTCGAAGGCCAGAGCCGTAGGGTAAAAACAGAGAAGGAAGAAGTTATCAAAGGTTTGCGGTCTGACAAGCGTCAGCGAGGGTAGTAACCCCATAAGCCGTACTTCGTGAGCGCATCGCGCGTGCTCTCCGGCGTCACGGATGTGGGCTTGGTCTGGTACTGCAGGATGTCATCCATTGGCGTATTGAGGAATTCAGCCAACCGCTTCAGGCGGTCCATGGGGAAAGCCTGCTGACCAAGAAGGATCTGGCGGATAGACCATCCAGGATGAACTCTGGAGCGATATCCAAGCTCCCTCCCGAGCTTGTTGATGCTTCCGGCCTTATCGATGCCCGTCTTGATGAGCATGACGCGATAGCTCGAATTGAGCCATATCTTAGTAGGCTCGGAAGTCACCCTCCTCAGACCGAATCTGACCGAAGCGAAGTCTGTCACGTTCACCCGATTTCCCCGGTAAGATAATCAAGTTTTCGTCGTTTGTCGTATAAAGCGACGATGAAACCCATCGACAATCGGCCATTATTTTGAAGGATGCAAGGACAAGCGCGGAATCCTTGCTGCCGGGTCGAGGGTTCGCGGCGAAGCATTCCGACCATAAATGGCTAATATATGTGGGAAATTAGCCAAATAGAAAGAATGGCGACGCACAGGAGCATCCTGACGGTCAAGACCGAGCAGGAAGGGGACATGATAGATCTCACTGGAGAGGTCAGGAGCACCCTGCATGCCTCAGGCATGAAGGAGGGGCTGGCGTGCGTGTTCGTCCCCCATTCCACCGCCGCCATCTTCGCCATCGAGTTCGAGCCAGGGCTTCATGAGGACATGAAGGACGCCCTCCAGAGGGTGTTTCCCAAAGGCATCGACTACGAGCATCATCGCACATGGAACGATGGTAACGGTCATTCGCATATCCGGGCCTCGTTCCTAGGGTCATCAATGACGGTCCCGTTCAGCGCGGGCGCATTGGACCTGGGGACATGGCAGCAGGTCGTGCTCATGGAGCTCGACAACGGCGGCCGGAACAGAAAAGTGATCATCCAACTCACGGGAAGCTAAGAATCAGGAGGCGCGATCAATGAAAATACAATTCCTTGGCGGGGCAGATATCGTAGGAAGAATGGGAATGCTCCTGAACAACAATGGCGCCACCCTGCTATTCGAATACGGCATGAGGCCCTCGAAGCCCCCATCGTACCCGCTGGCGGCGCCCCACGTCGATCATGCGTTCCTGACCCATTGCCATGTCGATCACAGTGGCATGATACCCTGGCTTTGCAAGCGGTACGATACCAAGGTGGCCGCCACGCCATCCACCATCAATGTCACCCAGGTGCTGTTGCAGGACACCCTGAAGGTAGCGGACATGGAGGGCTATGCCCGGCCCTTCGAGCCGGAGGACATCCGGACCGCCATGCAGCATTTCGAGCCATACAACTTCGGAGAGGTCCTCGACGTCGGCGGGTTCGAGGTCGAGCTGCACTCGGCGGGGCATGTCCCCGGAGCGGCCATGTTCGAGCTGCGCGGGGACAAGACCACCGTCTTCACGGGCGACATGCACACCTTCAATACCCGGCTGGTATACGGCGCGCATCCAGTGAAGTGCGACAATCTGATCATCGAGGCCACCTACGGAGGCAGGCTCCATCCCGACAGGCTGAAGACCGAATACCAGTTCATCCAGAAGGTCAAGGAGGTGGTGTCGCGCGGGGGCAAGGTCATCATCCCCTGCTTCGCGGTCGGCCGAACCCAGGAGATCATGCTCATCCTCAAGGACCAGAAGCTCGACATGTGGGTGGATGGCATGGGCAAGACCATCAACCGCCTATACCTAGATTACCCCCAGTACCTCCGGTCGGAGAAGGCCTTGAAGCAGGCCAGGAGCCGGTTCAGCGAGGTCAGGACGCCCGCCGGAAGGGACCGGGCGCGCAAGGGAGAGGTGATCGTCACCACCGGAGGCATGCTTGACGGGGGACCTGCCCTGGACTACATCGACCAGGTCAAGGACGATCCTCGGAGCGCCATCCTCTTGACCGGCTACCAGGTGGAGGGCTCGAACGGTCGGAACCTGACCGAGAAGGGCACTCTGTTCCTCAACCGCGGACCTCGGAGGCGGGTGGCCGAGGAGATCCAGGAGAAGGTGGAGTTCAAGATAAAATGCGAGGTCCAGCAGTTCGACCTGTCCGCCCATGCGGACCATAATGAGCTGCTCGCCTTCATCCGAGGCTGCGACCCGGAGAACGTGGTGCTGATGCACTCCGAGTCCCGAGAGCTGCTGGCAAAGGACCTGGTCGACGAGTTCAACGTCCTCATGCCCAAGACGGGAGAGGAGTTCGAGCTCTGAGCAGCTAGCTCAGCTTCGAGCGCGGCCGCGGTCCCGCCCTCGCTCTTATCCATTTAGATAACAGTACAATCCAGAACACCTGCTCCGTTGGCGAATAGTTTTATATCGAGCTATTGATATTTCAATAGGATGAGCAAGATAAATGAGTACCTCGACGAGGATGTCGGCTTCGGGGACATCACCAGCGACATTCTGATCAACGACGAAGTCGGTAGCGCGCGCATCAAGGCCAATGAGGAGGGCATACTCGCTGGCCTCGAGGAGGCGATCGAGGTCTTCACCGAACTGGGGGTGAACACTTTCCCCATGGCCCGGGACGGCGAGAAGGTGGCCAAGGGAGAGGACATCCTGGTTTTAGAGGGTCCGCTCAAGAAGATCCTCCTGGGGGAGAGGCTGGCACTCAACTTCCTGATGCGCATGTCCGGGATCGCTACCACCACCCACACCATCGTCAAGGATTGCAGGAGGTTCAATCCCACCGTCAAGATCGCCGCCACGCGTAAGACCACCCCCGGTTTCCGGGTCTACGAGAAGAAGGCCGTGACCCTGGGCGGGGGAGACCCGCACCGCTTCCGCTTGGACGATGCCATCCTCATCAAGGATAACCATCTCCGGGTGGTCGGCTCCATAACCCAGGCGATATCCAAGGCCAAGAACGTCTCCTTCTCCAAGAAGATCGAGGTGGAGGTCGAGACCATGGAGCAGGCCGTGGAGGCGGCCAAGGCGGGGGCGGACATCATCATGCTGGACAACATGAGGCCCGAGCAGGTGGAGGTCGCCTATCTGGCGGTCAAGAAGCTCAACGACCGGGCCTTAGTGGAGGTCTCCGGCGGCCTGTCCCCGGAGAGCGCCACGCATTACGCACGGTACGCTGACATCATCTCGCTCGGCTGGATCACGCACTCCGCCCGGGCCATGCATTTCAATCTGGAGATCACCTCGGTCAAGAACCCGAACTCCGCATGAGGCCAGCCCTCAAGGGTCTCAAGCGGGTACGAATGTCATGGGGCCAGCTTGTGCCTGTGGTATTTCAGGCCGATCTGCTCCGGGCTCGCACCGAAAGCAAGTGCCAGCAGTTCGGATAGATACAGCACTGGCATGCCTTGTTTCTGCTTCAGGTCGAACTGCACGAAGCAGAACGGGCAGGGGGTCAGGATGCAGTTGGCCCCGGCGGCCGCGAACCCTTCGACCGTCTCGTTGAGGATTGCGGCCGATATCATATCATCCACTCCGGTGAGACCGCCCCCGCAGCACCTCGGCCAATCCTCGTTGTGGACCACCTCGGCGCCGCTCCAGCGGGCGATGTTCGATAGGACCTCCGGGGAGAACGGGCGGTCCACATCGCAGACCTGGCTCGGCCTGAGCACATGGCATCCCGGGTGGACCGCGACCTTCAATCTGGTCTGTGGCGCGGTGATTCGCTTGCCCACCTCTTCCGGGCCCTTGCGGTTCACGATCTCCATGAAGTGGCGCACCCCCGCCCCTCCATGGTAAGTGTGGCCGGTGGGTCTTAGGATCTCGTTCACCCTGTCCCTCGTGGCCGCGTCGTTGAGCGCGTACCAGCTCTCCTTCAGCGACATGTAGCAGCCGTTGCACAGCGCGAGCAGGTCCCGGTCCCCCTCCTCCGCTATGGCCAACATCCTCGCGGTCACGGCCAGCCACGTGTCGTAGCCCATGGTCCGGAGGCCGATCGGCTCCACGCAGCAGGTGGCGTCAGGCAAGGGGGCGTATTCTATGGCCAATCCGTCCAGCACCAATCTCGCCGATCGCTCCAGGAACGGCAGGCGCGTGGGTATGAGGCAACCGGAGAATAGGAAGTAGCGTTCACTCAACCTTGACCCTCCCCAGCCTGGTGGCCGCGAGGATGCGCCTCAGCTCCTCCATGGTCTCAATGGATACGTCCAGATCCTCCAGGCCGAATTCCTTGCGCAACTTCTTGGTCAGGCCGGTGCGCGGGAAGGACATCCCCGTGGAGATGAACAGCCTGGCCTCCTCCTTGAAATGCAGAGGCACGTTCCCCCGGGCCGCCGCCTCCTCCCTCAGAAGTGTGATGACGTGGGCGGGGTCCACGCCCAGCTGGCAGCGCTCGCTGCAGGAGTTGCACATGGTGCATTGCCATATCTGCTTGTCGACGGCCAGGTCGATGG
>Ga0209048_10001545_pt1 | contig 23529 bp, 21 predicted proteins | sample FrelakmetCRP12CR_FD_187146 | JGI IMG/M metagenome (GOLD analysis project Ga0209048, IMG submission 187146) | Freshwater lake sediment microbial communities from the University of Notre Dame, USA, for methane emissions studies - CRP12 CR (SPAdes)... | ecosystem: Environmental > Aquatic >... | reverse complement strand
CGGCACGCTGCTCGACCGGCAGGCGGGCGCCTTCCGTTTCGGCCCCTTCGGCATCAACGTGCCGTCGGCGCGCATCTATGAGCCGGGCACGAACACGCTGTTGACTACCTGGAAGACGCCCAGCGGTTGGGTGCTCGTGCGCGACAGCCTCACCCTCGGACCTCGGCGCCACGAGGACCGCGTCACGCCGCACACCCGCCCTCCGGCCGACGACGACGCCGACCATCTCCTCGTGCGCGTGGCGGTGTGCCTGGCGGGAGAGGTCGAGATCGAGCTGACGTGCGAACCCGTCTTCGACTACGGAAGGGTTCCGGCCGAGTGGACGGTAGCCGAGGATTGCCACAGCGCCGACGCCACGGGCGCGGAGGTCACGCTCAGGCTGCAGACGGACATGGCGCTGGGCCTCGAGGGCGAGTGGGTCAGGGCGCGGCACACGGTCACCCACGGCGAGCAGATCTACTGCGCGCTCTCCTGGGCCGAGAAGCTCGCCGCGCCGCAGAACATCGACGAGGCCAACGAGCACCTTTCAGCGACCACCCGCTACTGGCGCCGCTGGCTGGGCCGGGCACGCATTCCCGACCACCGCTGGCGCGACCCGATCCAGCGCTCGGCGCTGGCGATCAAGGGCCTCACCTACATGCCCACCGGCGCGACGGTGGCGGCGCTCACGACCTCGCTGCCGGAGACGCCCGGCGGCGAGCGCAACTGGGACTACCGCTACACCTGGCTGCGCGACTCCACGTTCACCCTGCAGGCGCTGCACTACCTCGACCTCGACTGGGAGGCCGATGAGTTCATGCAGTTCGTGGCGGACCTCGAGCCCAACGACGACGGCGCGCTGCAGATCATGTACGGGATCGACGGGCGGCGAGACCTGCAGGAGTCAACGCGCGACGACCTCTCAGGCTACGCCGGGGCGAGCCCGGTGCGGATCGGCAACGGCGCCTTCGACCAGCGCCAGAACGACGTCTTCGGCGCGGCTCTGGACTCCATCCTGCTGCACACCCGCCGCTCAGAACGCCTGCCGCGGCGACTGTGGCCGATCGTGCAGTCACAGGCCGAGTGCGCGACCAAAGTCTGGCGCCAGCCCGACCAGGGCATCTGGGAGGCGCGCGGCAAGCCCCAGCACTACGTCTCCTCCAAGCTCATGTGCTGGGTCGCGATGGACCGCGCCTCGAAGCTCGCCGAGATGCGCGGCGACGCGAAGCTGAAGGAGGCCTGGCATGAGACCGCCGAGGAGATAAGGACGGACATCCTCGCCCACGGGCTGACGAAGGCCGGCGTGCTGCGCCAGCACTACGACACGGACGCGCTCGACGCATCCAATCTGCTGGCGGCGATCTTCGGCTTCCTGCCCGGCGACGACGAGCGCCTGCGCGCGAGCGTGCTCGCGATCGCCGACGACCTCACCGAGGACGGCTTCGTCCTGCGGTACCGCACCGACGAGACCGACGACGGCCTGTCGGGCAAGGAGGGGAGCTTCCTGATCTGCTCCTTCTGGCTCGTGTCAGGGCTCGCCGTGGTCGGCGAGCAGCAGCGCGCACGCGACCTGATGGAAAAGCTCCTGAGCGTCGCCTCGCCGCTCGGGCTGTATGCCGAGGAGTTCGACACGAGCACGGGCAGGCACCTGGGTAACTTCCCCCAAGCCTTCTCCCACCTCGCGCTGATCGAGGCGGCGGGCCGCATCATCCTCGCGGAGCGCATAGCCGAGATCTCATGAGCGACATGATCGAGCGCCCGGGCGCCGATGGCGGGTGACGGACAGGGCGGACGCCGCCGCCGGGTGGTGATCATCGGCGGGGGGTTCGGGGGCCTCACTGCCGCACGCGAGCTGCGGCGCGCCGACGCGGACGTGACGCTCGTGGACCCGATGAGCCACCACCTGTTCCAGCCGCTGCTCTACCAGCTGGCGTGCGGCGGGCTGTCCACCGGCGAGTGCGCCTCGCCGATACGGGCCGCCGTGAAGCGCAGCCCCAACACGACGGTGCTGATGGCCAAGGCCACCGGCCTGGATGTCGAGCGCCGTCAGGTCGTCCTCGAGCGCGGCGAGCGGCTCGGATACGACAGCCTGCTCGTCGCCTGTGGGGCGGAGACCTCCTATTTCGGCAAAGACGAGTGGCGGGATGTCTCGTTCGGTCTGAAGACGCTGACGGACGCCGTGGACCTGCGCAACCGGATCTACGGCGCCTTCGAGGAGGCCGAGCGCATCGAGGACCCCGAGGAGCGCCGCGAGTGGTTGACCTTCGTGGTCATCGGCGGGGGGCCCACGGGCGTCGAGTTGGCCGGGGAGCTCGCGATCATCGCCAAACACACGATGAAGGGCTACTTCACGCGAATCCACCCCGCCGAGGCGCGGATCATCCTGCTCGACGCCGGTGAGCGCGTGACGGCGGCCTTCAGCGAGAAGCTGTCTGCCAAGGTAGCGGGGTATCTCGCCTCGCTCGAGGTGACGGTTCGCGAGGGCGCCCGGGTGACCTCGATCGACGCCGGGGGGGTGACCGTTCAACTCGCAGACGGCGAGGAGCGGATCGCCGCGAGGACCGTGATCTGGGCGGCGGGCGTCCAGGCCGTCGGCTTCGCCGCCACTTTGGCCCAGGCGACGGGAGCAGAGACCGACCGTGCCGGCCGCGTGAAGGTCGAACCCGACCTGACGCTGCCCGGTCACCCCGAGATCTCAGCGATCGGCGATGCGACGCTACTCGCAGGTCCCGGGGGCAGGCCGCTGCCCGGACTTGCCACCGTGGCGATCCAGCAGGCTCGCCACGTGGCCCGCGCGATCCGCGGCGGCGCGCCGGGAGCCTCGACGCCGTTTCGCTACTTCGACAAGGGCGCACTGGCGGTCGTCGGCCGCGGCCGAGCCGTGTGCGAGATCCGCGGCCACCAGCTCTCGGGGCGGCCGGCGTTCATCACGTATCTGACGGTGCACATGTACTACCTCTCCGGCGGCGGTCCCGGGCACCGCCTGAAGGTGCTCATCGACTGGATCAGCACCCGTGTCGGAGCTCCCCAGAACCAGGTGATAGACGCCGATCTCGCGAGCATCGAGCGCGCGTGAACCTGTGGATGCCGGATGCCACGGGAGGCGAGGCGATCGGCGAGCTGCCGGACGAAGTGGCCCTCGCCCTGATCCCGCCTGAGGGCGAGCTGCCGCCGGAGATCCTCGAGGCGGAGTTCCTCGTGCCGCGAGCGGGCGACAGGCGCATCGGCGGGGTGCTCGCGCGGATGCAGAAGCTCCGCGTGATTCAGACGCTGTCGGCGGGAGTCGATCGTCTTGCGCCGATCGTTCCCGCCGGCGTGACCCTCTGCGATGCCGGCGGGACCCGCGACGTCGCCGTCGCCGAGTGGGTGCTTGCGGCGATCCTCGCCTGCAAGCGAGCGCTGCCGGAGCTTCGCGATCGCCAGCGCGAGCACTCATGGGGGTGGCGCGTCTCCGAGGAGCTCGCCGGCAGCACGGTGATGATCCTCGGATACGGCGCGATCGGCAAAGCGGTGGAGGCGCGACTGGCACCGTTCGAGGTCGAGGTGATCCGCGTCGCCCGGCGCGGGCGCGCGGGCGTGCACGCGGTGGGCGAGCTGAGATCGCTGCTGGGGCTCGCCGAGACCGTGGTCGTGCTGCTGCCGCTCACGCCCGCGACCAGCGGCCTGCTGGACGCCGACGCGCTGCGGTGCATGCGCCCGGGAGCCCTGCTCGTCAACGCTGCCCGCGGGGCGATCGTGGACACCGCCGCCCTTCTCGAGCAGCTTCAGGCCGGGCGGATCAGGGCTGCGCTCGACGTGACCGATCCGGAGCCCCTGCCCGCCGAGCATCCCCTGTGGGACGCCCCGGGGCTCCTGCTCACCCCGCACTTCGCGGGGGACACGCTCGCCGCGGAACGTCGCGCCTTTGCGCTCGTCGGCGAGCAGGTGCACCGTTACCTGCGGGGAGAGGCGCTCGTGAACGTCGTGCGGGACGGCTACTAGAGGCGGCTGGAACTCCGGCGCCCGCCGAGACTCCGCGCGAGGCCTCGATCTGATTGAGTCCGACTCGTGGCCCGCTACGAGTTGACCGGCAAGGTCGCCCTCGTCACCGGGGGTGCCCGGGGGATCGGCTTCGCGACCGCTCGTGCGCTCGTTGCCCGCGGCGCCTCGGTCGTGATCGTGGACCTCGAGGCGGAGGCGGCTGCCCGCGCGGCCGCCCAGATCCACGACGTCAAGGCGCTCGGCCTGGGCGCCGACGTGACCGATCGAGGCGCCATGCAGCGCGCGGTGGCAGCCGCGGTCGAGCGGTTCGGCGGCCTCGACGTCGTCGTGGCGAACGCCGGGATATTCTCGCGCCTGGCAACCTTCCTCGCGACCTCCTCGGAGAGCTTCGAACGGGTGCTCGACGTCAACCTGATGGGAGTCTGCCGGACCGTTGATGCGGCGCTGCCGGAGATCGTGAGAAGACAGGGCCATGTCGTCGTCATCTCCTCGATCTACGCGTTCACCAACGGCATCGGTGCGATCCCCTACGCCATGAGCAAGGCCGCCGTCGAGCAGTTCGGTCGCGCCCTGCGGGTGGAGCTCGTGCCCCACGGTGCGAGCGCCAGCGTGGCCTACTTCGGCTTCATCGACACCGAGATGGTCCACCTGGGACTCGATGAGGACCCCCTTGCCAACGAGATGATCGATGCCTTCCCCAAGGTCCTGCACAAGCGCCTTGCCCCGAAAGCCGCCGGAGAGGCGATCGTGCGGGGAATCGAGAGGCGAGCGCCACGCATCATCGAGCCGCGCCGGTGGACCGTCATGTCGACGCTGCGCGGGATCCTCAACCCGCTCATCGACGCGCAGCTCGAACGCGACGAGAAAGCTCTCAAGGTCCTGCGCGAACTGGACGGGAGAGCCGGCGAGGAACAGCCCACGACGGCCTGAGTGGCCTTCCGGGGCTATGCGCCGGCGTCGGAGGGCTCGCCGGCCCGCCGCTTGGCCTGTCTCTTCGCCTTGCGCGCGGCCGACTGCTCGGCGCTCTTCTCCCGCGCCTGACCGTAGGACTGCGCAACGAGCGTCTTGCCGCCCGACCAGCCGAAGGCCCGGATCAGCAGCACGATCGCGAGCATGATGCTCCAGGCGGTGGTCACGAGCTGTTGGGCGACCGAGTACGCGGTCGCGTTGGAGGTGCTCGTGATGCCCTTCAGCGACAGGACGTTGAACCCCTGGACCACGCCGGCGCCGCCCGGGGTCACCGACGTCATGTTCGCGATCGAGTTTCCGGCCACCACGCGCATCAGCGTGTGAAAGCTGACCGGGATGTCGTAAGCGGAGAGGAACACCGCGATCACCCCCAGCATCACCAGCCAGCTGATCGCCTCCGGGAGCACGACGCTGCCGAAGTAGCGCCTCGGATTCGTGAGGATCTGGCCTCCATCCTTCGCGTCCTCCCACCAGCCCAGCACCCTGGGCCTCAGCATGCGCCCCACGAGGAAGATCAGCATTCCGCCACCCCGCCAGCAGGATCGCCATGGCCCATGGGTGGGATTCCATGAACCCGAACTGGAGCTCGAACGACCCCCCGACGGACAGGAACAGGTAGACATAGCCGGCCGTGCCGATGCTCGTGACGGTGCTCCAGAGGTGTTTGAACCATGCGCTGATTTCCCAGCCGAAGAGCGTCGCGGCGGCGCCGATGACGATGAGGATCAGCGCCCCGATCAGAAGCGGCCAGGGCCCCAGGTGAGACCGCCCGCGCGCCGGGACGATTGCCTGCCCGCTTGCCATGTGCCGGATCTTAGGGCCGAGGGGCCGAACCGGCGCGTCGTTCACCGGCGCATCGCGGCAGGGGCGCGAGCCATGCCGGCGAGCCGTGGCTCAGGCGGCTGAAAGCAGCTCGCGCTTGGCCTGCGCGAACTCCTCATCGGTCAGCGCACCGCGGTCGCGGAGCGCCGCGAGGCGCTCGAGCTCCCCGGCCGTGGAGGTGGTGCCCTTCGCCGGTGCGGTTGCCGCACGAGCGCGGCTGATCCTCTCGCCCATCGTATGGGCGTATTCGCCCAGCGCCGCGCGCATCGACGTCGCCTGGGCGTCCGGGAACTCTTCGGCGATCTGGCCCCGCAGCACGTGGGCGCCCACGAGGGCGAGCGCGGTGAACAGGAGCATCCACCACGGGCTGCGGGTCGCCGGGATCGGTGCCCAGATGATGAGGATCACGAGCAGCCCGGCGGCGATCCAGTAGGGAAGGCCGGGATGCTCGCGGAAGTATGGCGCCCAGAAGCGCCGGCCGGCGATCGCAAAGCGCGCCGGGCCGGCGAACCAGGCTGCGAAGATCACCGGGAGGCCGATGACGATCGCGGAGCTGGCCACCTGCACGAGCAGCGACGTGGCCACCGAGTAGGCGTCGTTGGCCGCGGGTACGATCGACGCATTGCTCGTGATCGCCGAGACGAGCTGTCCCTGGGCCACCAGGCGGCCGAGGATCACGAGAACGCCCGCGAGCACGAAGCTCCAGCCGACCCACATCAGCGTGCGCCGCCGGTTCCCCAGCGCCAGGTACACCGCCAGCGCGTAGAGCAGGAGCGCGACCACCGTCAGGATCACCGACAGCGCATGCAGCGCTTTCGCCAGATTGCGCACCAGCCCGAGCTGACTCGATGTGACCACCTTCAGGTTCGCGACAGACGCGGGCAGCTTTCCGGCGATGCTCGAGGGCAGACCGAGCCGCTGGCTCAGGTCGGCCACGATCTGGCGCAGGTTCAGCGACACGGTGCCCCCGTTGATCTGCACGCGCGACCCGCCGCCGTTGACGATCCTGACGAGCGTCTGGTCGGCCGCGTAGTTCGCCTTCCTCCAAACGTCCTGCACCCTCGGGGTCGCGAGGGCCCGCGAGGCGCCTTCTTCGGCGAGCCCGTGCAGCGCGCCCGAGATCGGGCCGGCGAGCGGCCCGAGCTGCTTGGGCAGGCCCGACTTGAGTTCGCCCTGCACGTCGACGTTCGCGTACAGCTGGTCGATCAGATAGCCGGACACCGCCGTGCGGATCGTGGGCTTCTGGAGCAGCTCCGTGCTCGTCTTCGCCCAGTTGGTCGGGTTCAGCAGCTGCCTGTTGGCCCAGACCGCGAAGATGGCGAGCACGGCCAGCAGCGTGGCGACCACGAGGATGGCACGCACCCAGATACGACGAGCACGGCTTGCCGGCGGAACAGTCGCCGCCGTGCCGACGCCCATGCCGGACACGCCGCCCGGACCGCTTGCGGTCCCCGAGTCTGCCGCCGGGGACCTCGATTCGGTCTCGCGGCGATCCTCTGGCCCGTCGGGGATGTCCTCGGTCACCGGTCGGGGAGCCTAACATGCCGCTGCGCCATCTCGCCAAGCCCGCAAAGGCGAGGGTCACGAGCTCTCGCTTCGCGCCTACGTCGATTCGAGCAGCCCGACGGCGATCAGATACGCACCCGCACCCGCCGCTGCGATGACCGCGACCGTGCGGCCATGCCGAGCGAACCAGCCGTTGATGCGCTCCAGCATCGCCGAGCCGCGGTGCGGGAATGCGAGCAGCATGAACATCGGGATCTCGATGAGCCACAGCATGATCACCACCGTGAGCGCCAGGTAGAGGAGCTCCTGGGCGGTCGAGGCCTTCGTGTCCGCGATGGCCTTGACGGCGCCCACGTAGATCGGCGAGGGCACTATGTAGAGGATCACGCCGAGCAGCACCACGAGCCGCCGGCTCTCCAGGTAGCGCTCGGTCTTTGACGGTCCGGTCTCCTTCCTCGGCCTTGCGGGGCCCGGATGGCGCAGACGGTAGGCGAGCCACAGCAGAAAGGCACCGCCAAGGATGTAGAGTCCAGAGCTGACCGTGCGCTGCTGCGAGCTCGTCGCGCCGAGTTCCTCGAACAGGAGCAGCATCAGGGCGCCCGTGAGGAACACCGTCAGCAGCGCCGCGGACACGAGCAGGACCACCCGCAGCCGCACGTCTGAGCCCCGCCCGAGCGCGATGAGGACCGCTATCGCGGGTGGGTAGATCGAGGCGGCAAGCGCCAACGAGACGGCTTCGTGCGGCATGTCAGCCGGCCCCCGGCACAGGTCTAGGCATCTCGAGACTCCGCCCTGTGGATCGCCTCACTCAATGGTGGAAGCCCGAGCGCTTCTCCTCCTCGATGGGGGTCCCGCCGTGCTTCTCGAGCCGCTCGATCACCCGGCGGAGATCCTCGAGCAGCAGCCGGCCGAGGTCGTAGCTGAAGCCGTTTCGCACGACGACGCGCAGCACGGCCATCTCGTGGATGTTCGGGGGCATGCGATAGGCGGGCACGAGCCAACCGCCCGTGCGCAGGTCCTCCGAGACGTCGTAGACCGTGTAGCTGGTGATGTCATCGCGCAGCTTGAATGCGAACAGGGGCAGGCCATCGCCGCGGGACACCAGCTCGAAGGGCCCGAGCTTCTCGACCTCCAGGGCCATGCCCCTGGCGATGTCACGCCCGACCTGCTGCACGCGGCGGTATCCATCGAAACCCAGTCGCAGGAAGTTGTAGTACTGCGCCACGACCTGCGCCCCGGGGCGCGAGAAGTTCAGCGCGAACGTCGGCATGTCGCCGCCCAGGTAGTCCACGTGAAACACGAGGTCCTCGGGCAGCGCCTCCGGCTGGCGCCACACGATCCAGCCCACGCCGGGGTAGACGAGACCGTACTTGTGCCCGGACGCGTTGATCGACTGCACGCGCGGAACGCGGAAGTCCCACATGAGCTGGGGGTCGATGAAGGGCGCGACGAAGCCGCCCGAGGCGCCGTCCACGTGCATCGGGACGTCGATGCCCTTCTCCTGCTGCAGCTTGTCGAGGGCGGCCGCGATGTCGGCCACCGGCTCATAGACGCCGTCATAGGTCGAGCCCAGGATGGCGACCACGCCGATCGTGTTCTCGTCGCAGGCGGCCGCGGCGCCCTCCGGGGTCAGGTAGGTGGCCTCGGCGCTCACGGGCACGAGGCGCATCTCCACATCCCAGTAGCGGGCGAACTTCTCCCAGCAGATCTGCACGTTCGAGCCCATCACGAGGTTGGGCTTCTCAGTCGGCTTGCCGGCCGCCTGCTGGCGCGCGCGCCAGCGCCACTTCAGCGCGAGGCCCGCGAGCATGCAGGCCTCCGAGGACCCGGTGGTCGAGCAGCCCGTAGCGGTCTCGTGCGAGGGCGAGTTCCACAGCCGGGAGAGCATGTTCACGCAGCGCATCTCGAGCTCGGCCGTGCGCGGGTACTCGTCCTTGTCGATCATGTTCTTGTCGGCCGCCTCGGCCATCAGGAGAGCCGCCTGGGGCTCCATCCAGGTGGTCACGAACGTGGCGAGGTTCAGGCGGGCGTTGCCGTCGAGCATGAGCTCGTCGTGGGTGATCTGGAATGCGGTGTCCGGGTCCATCTCCTGATCGGGGATGTCCAAGCGCGGGACCTGGCCCGTCTCGCCGGGCCGGCAGAACTGCGGGTGGATGCTGACGGGCAGCGCGTCCTCGCTGGGTACCTGCGTGTGCAGTGCCATGCTGTGCCTCCGTGGTCGGTCTTGGTCCGCCCAGCAGTAGGGCGGGACCTGGTCTATGGTCTTGTGGCGCTTGTTCCTGCGGGGAACTCCTCGGCCGTCTGGCGGCGCAGCACCTCGGTGCCGAGGAAGGCGAGAGCGAGGAACAGGATGATCCCGGCAGGTTTGTGCGTCGCCGGGATCGGGCCCCAGATGAAGATCAGCAGCATGATCAACCCGACGATCCCGTAGGTCCATCCCGGCTGATCGCGCAGGAACGGGGCGATTGCGCGGCGCCCTTTGACGGCCAGGCCTGCCGGGCCGGCGAACCACGCGGCGGCGATCAGCGGGATGCCGATGATCACGAACGCACCGGCGATCTCCGAGAGCATGCTCGTCGCGATCGACATCACTGCTTCCACCGCGGGCTTGTTCGCTTCGACCTTCACCAGCGAGTTGGTCACCTGCGTCTCGAGGATCGCGCGCCCGGCGAACACGAGCACGCCGGCGAACACGATCGCGATCCCGACCGTCATCAGGGTGCGGCGGCGGCGCCCGCGCGCGAGGAAGATCGCCAGGGCGTACAGGAGCGGCACGATGATCGTCAACAGCAGCGCGAGCCCCTTCAGCGCCTTGCCACCATCCTGCACGAGCTTCAGCTGGCTGGACTTGAGGATCTTGAGGTTCGCGACCGATGCGGGAAGCTTCGAGCTGACGTTGGGAAGGCCGAGGCGATTGGTGATGTCTGCCACGACAGAGGCGAGGTTCAGGGACACCTGCCCGCCGGTGATGACCACCGCCCCTTTGCCGCCTTCCACGATCGTCACGAAGCTCTGGTCGGCGGTGCGGTTGGCCTTCTTCCATACTTCCTGGACGCGCGCATTGGCCAGTGCGCGCTGGGCCGCTTCGGTCGCCAGGCTGCGGATCGCCCCCGACAGCGGCCCTGCGAGCGGCGCGAGCTGCGCCGGCAGCTTGGCCTTGAGTTCCTGCTCGACGTTCACGTTCGCGTACAGCTGATCCACCAGGTAGTTCGAGGTCGCTTCGCGGATCTGCCCGTTCTGCAGGAGCTTCGTGCTCGTGTTCGCCCAGTTGTTCGGGTTCAAGAGCTGCCGGTTGGCCCACACCGCGAAGATCCCGAGGACGGCCAGCACCGTCGTGCCCCACACCAGCACCTGCACGAGGATTCGCCGGCCCCGCGTCATCGGAGGTCCCTCGGCTGGGCGGGCAGGGGAGGGAGCATCCGGCGCACCAGCCCCCGCCGCAGCCCCCGCCGCAGACCCGGGGGCGCCATCCGCTGGTGTATCGCTCTCCTGCATTGCCGTCTTCTCCTCTGGGCGCTTTCCGTCGTTGCCGGTCCGTGGATCCCGCCCGGCTTCCGGCACCATACTCGCTGGGAATCGCGGTTGCAGCGCGACGCGCCGGGGCTCTCCGTGTGCGCTCGGATGCCGGCTGGCGACTGCTCGGGCGTTCGGGGAGCTGCCCTCGGCGCAGGCCGGATCAGGGCGGCGAGCCGGCGCTGCCCATGGCGGCCCCGGCTGGCAGGTCTTCGCCCGCCGGCGCGGGGACATCATCGGCGAGGTGCGCCGACGCCCGCCCTCTGGAGAGCGCGAGCGTGGTGAGATAGGCGACCGCCACGCCGATGATCACGAGCGGCTCCGCGCCCGCGCCGGACTTGGCGATGAGCAGCGAGGCGACGAGGATCGCCGAAAGGGGAAGTCGCAGGATCGAGACGAACGCGGTGCCCATGCCGACCGCCACGGCCGCGGTCATTGGGAAGTCGGGCAGGTGGGAGGCCATGATGCCCGCGGCGGCGCCGAGGAACAGTGCCGGGAAGGTCGGGCCACCCCGGAAGCTGCCGAGCGAGATGCCGTACGCGAGCCCCTTGAAGACGAGCAGCAGCGCGAGCGCCGAGAGCGACCAGGTGCTGGCCTGGGAGATCAGCACGGGCAGCTGTTCCTGACCGGAGAACAGAACCTGTTCGACGCCCTTGTCGGTGCTCTGCGAGAAGGCGATCGCAAGACCAGACACCGCCAGCCCGGCCAGGGGGAGCGCCAGGAACAGGCGCGGCTTGACGATCCCGTTCACCGTCAATCCTCCACGCATGATCAGGTGGGCGACCAGCGCGACGGCGAGCGCGAGCGCGATCGACCAGGCGAACTGCCCGAGGTCGGGGCGCGCGAACTCCGCGAGCGGTAGAGCCCCGAGCGAGTAGGCGCTGGAACTCAGCCCGGTGAAGGAGCCCATGCCTATCGAGACGAGCGATCCGATCCCGGCCGCGATCAGGCCTGGGAGCAGGACAATTGGAAGCTTGTCTCCGCCCAGACCGGTCGCCTCGATCAGGATGATCGCGGCGACGATCGGCGAGTTGAAGATCAACGACAGTGCGGCGAAGCTCCCGGCCGCCGCGACCACCATCAGAGCCTGGTCGGGCACGGGCCTGCGTGACAGGCCGACCGTGGCCACGGCAAGGCCGGCTCCGAGCGCGATCAGAGGGGCCTCGGGGCCGACCACGGTGCCGAGGCCGATCGAGGCCAAGCCGGCCAACACGATGCCCGGGACCGTGATCGGCCGGGTTGGCCCGCCTCCGACCCGCAGACCCTCGGCAGGTATGTGACCGCCCTTGCCGGGCAGGCGCGCGATGGCGAAAGCAACTATCAGCCCGGCAAGCGCCAGGACTGGCAGCGACCACCAGAGCGGGGGTCCATGGCTGTAACCCAGGGCGCTCGGCAGGTGGTGAAAGACCTCGCGCTGGGTCTGATGGACGAGCTCGAGAAAGCACCACGCGGCCAGGGAGACGAGGAGGCCCACGACCGCAGCGATCACGAGCAGGACGAGGTATGCCCTGCTCAGCAGCATGGAGGTTGGGCTCGCGGCTTGCTCGCCGGCTTCAGGCATGCGAGGCGCGGGGGCAGGGCAACGTGCGACGGCTGCCTGCGGGAGCGATCGACACCAGGCTCCGCCCCGGTGCTACAGGCCCGTCTCGGCCTTGATCTTGCCGGACTCGACCGCCGCGACGAGGGCCTGGTAGTCGCGCTCGTTCTGCTCGGCGTAGGCGTGGGAGAACTGGACGATGGCGCGATCGAAGCTCGACCCCTGACCGAGGTAGGAGGCAATCGCGACGCGGTCGCCCGTGCGGGCGTGCGCGCGGGCGAGCGTCCAGCCGCACAGGCGCCCATAGGTGGCCATCCCCTTCGGGACCATCTGCTCGATCTCCGCCGAGCCCTTCCAGTCCTTCAGCTGGCGTCCGTAGAAGTCTCGCTCCTGCTCGTCGAGGCCCGACTTGACGTGCAGCCAGCCAAGGAAGATGTCGCTCGAGGCCTGCATCGAGCGCTGTCCAGCGACGACCCGCTCGCCGTGGTTCTCGAACCCGCTCGGCCCGAGGAACTGCTCGAGCACCGACGCCTCCGCCTCCTTCATCTGCAGGAACAGGGGATCCTGGCCGTCCCGGCCGAGCAGCAACGCGATCCATGCGCGCGTGCCGACGCTGCCCACGCCGACGACTTTGCGCGCGAAGTCGACGAGCCGGAACTGCTCGAGCAGCGTGCGCCGCTCGTAGGGGAGTGAGGAGCGATAGGTGCGCACCAGTTCGTGCAGGACGTCGAACATCCCCTCGCGCTCGCGGCCTTGTGCGAGGTCTGCGATCGGCACGATCAGCGGCGGGTCGGCAACGATTTGCGCCTCGCCGTCAACCTCCCGCGTCAGTTTGGAGAAGGCGGACATGCTGTCGCGCGTTCGCGCCTTGGCGAGCGTCTTCTCGGTCCGCCTGACCATCTTCGGGTTGAACTGCGAGCCGAGCTTGGCGATCGTCGCCTCGAGGTCGAGGTGGGCATACCAGACGTCGAGGTTCCTCATGGCGGCGAAGCCCGCCATCGCGGTGCGGTACTCCTCGACCGTGTCCAGCACGACCTGCTCCTGGTCCTTGACAGGAAAGCCGTTGTACTGCGCCGCGATCAGCATGCTCACGGCCAGCCGCTTGACATCCCACTCCCACGGGCCCGGGAGCGTCTCGTCGAAGTCGTTGATGTCGAACACGAGCGTCCGCTCGGGCGACGCGAACGCGCCGAAGTTCGACAGGTGGGCGTCGCCGCAGCATTGGACCGTGAGCCCCGAGCGCGGTGTGGCGGCCAGGTCGCTGGCCATGATCAGCGCCGCACCGCGATAGAACGTGAACGGGGAGACGAGCATGCGCCCGTAGCGGATCGGCACGAGCTCCGGCACCCGCGTCTCGGCCTGGCGCTCGAGCAGCTTGATCGGATCGGCGCGGCCCGGGCCCGGCTCGAACGCGGCATGACTTGAGCGCGGCACCTCAGCACGTGCCCCCTTCCCCCGGGCCGCCCGCTCGGCCGCGGTCTGGTGCGCTACGGGCCTAGTGGGGTCGCTCACAGTCGCCATCGGGCTGACCATACACCTGATTCTCCCCGAGCGGCGGCCGCCACCGCGCGACCGCGGAGGAGCTCGATCGGAGGAGCCCTACGGGGCCGAAGCGCCCGACGCGCCGGTGGCCGCCCCCGTCGTCTGAGTGGGAGTGGTGACGGTCGTCGTGGCCGGCGCCGTCACGGTGGTCGTCGGTGCGGTGATCGTCGCCTGGGTGGTGACCGACGTCGTGGCCGGCGGCGTCACGGTCGTGGTGTGGCCGATGCTCAGCGACTGGTTGGTGACCGTCGAGCTGGGTTTGGAGCCGTTGTCGGACGCCAGCACGATCACCACGACGATCAGCGCGATCACGAGCGCAGCAGCCCCGGCGATCGCCCAGCGGCGGCCCCCATCGCTGCCGTCCGCCGGCGGGACAGCCCCTGCGCCGGGCGGCTCGCCGGCAGCGCCCCCAGGGGGCGGCGGTACGCCCTGGTCCGAGGAACGAGGCGGGTCGGGCAACGGCGGGCCACCGCCCGGCTGGTCATACCCGTCCATCATCGCTCGCTCCTTTCGCCCAAGAGGACTTCGCCGACTGTGGCGCAGGCTATCGCTTTGGTTACGGGTGGGGGCGGAACGGCAGCCGCTCGTGGGCGCCGCCGGGCCCCACGATCAGGGCGCTCGACTCGGGCAGCTCGTGCCACGCCCCGGGGAGGTCGGCGAACGGCTCTGAGACCACCACGCGGTCGTCGTCGCGCAACAGCGCAAGACGGGGGTTCTCCGGGTGCAGCTGCTTCAGCGCGCCGGCGTCGGCCGACGCGAAGAGCGTTCGCGATTTGCCCTCGGTCGAGTAGCGCATGGCCCACAGGCGCTCGCCGTCGCTCACACCGATGCTGGCCTGGATCGCCCGGTCGATACCGTGGCGCTCGGCGGTCTGCTCGACGAAGCCGATCGTGCGCTCGAGTGCCGCGAGCGGGTCCTCCTGCAGGCCGTTGGTGAGGGCCAGGTAGAACAGAACCTCGGAGTCTGTCGAGCCCTGGAGCTCGGGGAACAACGCGGGGTCCAGCGCGAGCATGAGCTCGCGCCTGACCGTGCGGAACTCGTTGACCAGGCCGTTGTGCACGAACAGCCAGCGACCGTAGCGGTAGGGATGGCAGTTGGTCTCCTGCACCGCTGTCCCGGACGTGGCGCGCACGTGGGCGAGGAACAGCGGCGACTCGATGTGGCCGGCGAGGTGGCGCAGGTTCGCGTCCCCCCAGGCCGGCGAGATGCTGCGGTACAGGCCCGGGCCCTCGCCGGTGCCGTACCAGCCAACCCCGAAGCCGTCGCCGTTGGTGGTCTCGGCGCCCATCCGCGAGTGCAGGCTCTGATCGATCAGCCCGTGCTTGGGCTTGAAGAGCAGCTCCTCGATCAGCACAGGCTGCCCGTGCCACGCCATCCACCGACACATCGCTCTCTCCATTCGCTCGCCCTCGGGTGGACCAGCTTATAGTCGCGCCGGCATCGGGGGCGACCTTCGTATCCTGCGTAAGGATGCTTGCGGACACAACGAACCTGCCCGAAGCGGCGACCGGCCCACAGGCGGCCTGACGCCATGTCGGCGGCCACCGCAGCGGAGACTCGCCAGCCGCGCCTCGAGACCCCCCGGGCGAAGAACCTAGCCCTCATGCTGCTGGCGATGACCCAGTTCGTGATCGTGATCGACGCGTCGATCGTGAACGTGGCGCTGCCCTCGATCGGCGCGCGCCTGCACTTCTCGCGCCTCGACCTCTCCTGGGTCGTGAACGCATACACGCTCACATTCGGCGGATTCCTGCTGCTCGGCGGACGCCTGTCGGACCTGCTCGGGCGCAGGCGCATGTTCATGAGCGGCCTCGTGCTGTTCTCGCTCGCCTCGCTCGCCGGCGGCCTCGCGCAGTCGGAGGCCTGGCTGATCGTCGCGCGCGCGGTGCAGGGCCTCGGAGCGGCGATCGTCTCCCCGGCCGCGCTCTCGATCATCACCACCACGTTCGCCGAAGGCGCCGAGCGAAACCGCGCGCTCGGGATATGGGGCGCGGTCGCGGGCGCCGGAGGCGCCGCCGGCGTGCTGCTCGGCGGGATCCTCACAAGCGGCCTCAGCTGGCGCTGGGTGCTGTTCGTGAACGTCCCGATCGGCATTGCCGCGGCTGCCCTCGCCCCCCGTCTGCTCGTAGAGAGCCGCGCGGACGACGGCACCGAAGGCTTCGACCTGCCGGGCGCGGTGACCGTGACCGCGGGCCTCGCGCTGCTGGTGTACGCCGTCGTGGACGCCGTGAACATCGGCTGGGGATCGACCGCGACCCTTCTTCGGCTGGCGGGGGCGGCGGCCCTCCTGGCGGCCTTCGTCGCGATCGAGCTGCGCCAGCGCCATCCGCTCATGCCCTTCTCTATCTTCCGCCTGCGAACTCTCAGGGGAGCTGACATCGTCGGCCTGCTGGTGGGCATGTCGCTGTTCTCGATGTTCTTCTTCATCTCGCTGTACCTCCAGAACGTGCTGCACTTCTCTCCCATCAGGGCGGGGCTGTCCTACCTTCCGCTGTCGGCCGCGATCATCCTCTCCGCGGGAGCCGCCTCGCAGCTGGTCACCCGGATCGGCTTCAAGCCGATCCTGATCGCGGGCCTGCTCCTGATAGCCGCCGGCCTTCTGTGGTTCTCGCGTGTGCGCGCTCCCGGCGGCTCCTACACCGGCGACGTCCTCGGCCCATCGCTGCTCGCGGGGGTCGGGCTCGGGTTCTCGTTCGTCCCGGTGACGATCGCCGCGGTGACCGGAACCAAGCCGACCGAGGCCGGCCTCGCCTCGGGGCTCATCAACACCGCACAGCAGGTCGGCGGCGCGCTCGGCCTCGCGATTCTCGCGACGGTCGCCAACAGCCGCACGCAGAGCCTGCTTCACATGCGGGGACACAACACGACGGTCGACCTGACGAAAGGGTTTGACCGCGCCTTCCTGGTCGGCGCGGGCTTCGCAGTGACAGGCGCGATCCTCACCGCGGTTCTCATCTCCTCGCGCGACAGCCGCGAGCACGCCGCCGCCGCGCGCCTCGGGCAGGCCGAACCGGCGTCGGCCTGAGGCCGCGCCTGCTGTCTATCGGCGCGGAGCGAGATCGAAGATCACGTTGCTGGCGTCAATGCGGGCTGTGCACTCTCGGACGCGGATTCCTTGGCCTTGGATGCGGGCTGCTCGGTGGGTATCCGGCGACTGAAGAACAAACCGATCAACGCGAAGATGGCGAGTACCGAAAGCGCCGATCGCAGCCCGTCCAGTCGCGCGGTTTCATTCTCTTCGACGATTGCGTCCGTTGCCTTGGGCGGCACATGGGCCTCCTCGAGCGCCGCTTCCAGTTCCTTGTCGGAGATGAAGGGGACGCCGCCGGACAGCTGTGTCGTGGCCGTGGATTTGACGGGCGCGGGCACATCGGGGTTCTGCTGGACGCCGGTCAAAAACGAGGTGCTGAGGGCAGCAATCACTATCGCGCCGCTCAGCGCCGTGCCGACGGAGATGCCGAGGTTCGTGACCGTGTTCTGCAGGCCGCCCACTTCGCTGCTCTTCTCATCGGGAACGGACGACACGGTGACGCTCCCGAGCTGGGAGGCCAGCGCCCCGATCCCGAGGCCCGCGAGCAGCATCGGCCAGGTCGTTATCTCCGGTCCCGCGCCCGCGTCGAGCGCGGCCACCATCACAACCAGGGCGGCGAACAGCGCGAGGAAGCCAAGCTGGGACACACGGCGCGGTGAGGCCTCAGGGAAGAACTTCGGGATGCCGGCGGCCGCGAGCAGCAGCGTTATCGAGAGCGGCAGGAGCCGCACCCCCGTTTCGATCGCCGAGAGCCCGAGCGCGACGGAGAGGAACAACGGCACCGCGAAGAAGAGCCCGCCCTGCACGAAGTACTGGAAGAAGAACGAGTTCAGGCCGGCCCGCAGCACCGGGACTCGCAGGATCGAGGGGTTGACGAGCGGCTCCCCGCCCCGGGCGAGCACCCGGTTCTCCCACTCGATGAAGAGATAGACGACGAGCGCTCCCCCGAGGATCAGCCAGATCGTCGGTGAGAGACCGAGCCACTCCGGGGCTCCCGGCTTGGCCTTGACGAACCCCCACACCCCCGAGCGCAGGATCCCGAACACGATCAGCCCGAGGCCGAGCGCCGAGAGCGCGGTCCCCGCCAGGTCGAGCCGCAGCCCGGTCTCGCGCGGCCCCTCCGCGATCCGGCGGGCGAGTAGAAGGATCGCCAAGACGACGAGGACCTCGCCCGCGAACACCCAGCGCCAGGAGGCGTACGTCGTGAACAGGCCGCCGATGATCGGGCCGACCGCTACGGCGATCGCCGCGGCCGAGGCAACCAGGCCGTATGCGCGAGGCCGCTCCTCGCGTCCGAAGTTCGACGCGACGAGGGCCACGATCGCCGGCAGGATCAGCGCGGCCCCGATGCCCTCCAGGCACGACCATCCCAGCAGCAGGACCCCGAGGCTCGGTGAGATGGCGGTCGTGAACGACCCGCAGCCGTAGATGATGCATCCGATCGAGAAGGCACGCTTGCGCCCGATGATCTGGCCGATCTTCCCGCCGGTGATCATCAGAGACGCCATCACGAGCGTGTAGAGCGTGATCGCCGTCTGGATCCCGACCACGGTCGTGCCCACGTCCTTGGCGACCGTCGCGATCGACACGTTCATCACCGAGCTGTCGAGCATCATCAAAAACTGGCCTGCGCACAGGGTCAGAAGAACAGCTCCGGCCGCGGTCGCCTTACTCGTCACCGAGCCCACCACCTTGGCCGAGCTGACCCCGCTCACGCAAGCACCGGCGGGCTCGATTCATCGTGCTCTCGCGGCCCCGGGCAGAGGATTCGGCCGGCCCGCGTCGAACTCGTGCGGCGGTGTCATACGGGCGCCCCCTTACAGAAGGAGAACAGATGAGAGGTGTAGGCAGTGCGTTGTTCGTGGGGATCCTGCTGATGATCGCGGGCGTCCTCAACATCATCTACGGCATCGCAGCCGTGGGAAACGCGAGTTTCTTCGTCAATGACACGCAGTTCGTGTTCTCGAGCCTGCATACGTGGGGGTGGATCACCATCATCCTCGGCGTGATCGAGCTCACCGCGGCGTTCTCGCTGTTCGCCGGTGGCACGTATGGGCGCGTCGTCGGGATCGTGGCGGCCACCCTTGGCGCGATCGGCGCGCTTCTCAACGTGGGCGGAGCGCACCCGTGGTGGTCGCTTGGCGTGTTCGCCATCTGCCTTGTCTGCATCCACGGCCTGCTGGTCCTCGGCGAGCCCGAAGAGGCAGTTTGACCCTTCCGCGGGGGTCCGGGCAAACCCGGGCTCCCGCGGCTGACCGGCCAGCCGGCGCGAGGCGCCAATCACACTCGCGCCTCCCGACCGCTTCGCGTCAACGGCGCACCGGCGCCATCAGTCCCAGCCCTACGATCTCCGGGCTGGAGACAGCTAGCACGTGCATGGCGCGATCAGTTCAGGATCTTCGCCTTCTGGACAGCGAACTCCTCGTCGGTCAGGACACCCGACTCGTGCAGTTCCCCCAGCTCCTTGAGCCTCGCGATCGGGTCTTCTTCCTGCACCGGTGCCGGTTCTGCTGGTGCCTGCGCCGCCATCTGCTGTTCTTCCTGGGCGGCCCATTTCCCCTGCTGGCGACGGGACACGCGGCCGGATACGGCGGTCGCGGTTCCGGCGACGACGGCTGTGCGAGCTACGCCGCGAAGTAGTCCTGGCATGTTGGTCTCCTTTTCTGTTCGGGATGCCGCTAGGCGGCATCGAGCGCTTCAACTGTGGCGATGACGTCCTGCGCGGGGACCCGCTCGAAGGCGAGCATTTGGCCGCCGTTGCGACGTACCGCGGTGGCGAAGGGCGCCGCCCAAGTGTTCTCGAAGCAGATCAGCACGGCCGTCTCCCCGGGCTCGAGACCCTGACCGGCCGTGTCGGCGTCCTCGTCGCCGAGCATGCCCGTGCGGGCTCCATGGAACACCATGAGGTCCTCGGTCCCGTCGCCGTCGAGGTCTGCGATCTCTACCCCGTCGACGTTGCCCTCCGCGTCCTTCTGGACGACGAGCACGTCGAGGACCCGGATGATCCCGCGCTCCACGAGATCCACGAAAAGCGGGATCGCCTCGCCGGTGCGCGGCGCGTCGGCCGGAAAGCCGATCACAACGATGTCAACAGGACCAAGCTCCAACTCCTCGTTGCTCATGGCTTCTCCTCTCGTAGGTCTGGCGTCCGCCCGGAACTAGGGCCGTGGTCGGCTCGGGCGCGGCTCTGCGGGCGAGTGTAGCGGGCGGAGTTATCGCGGGTCTCCCGGAGGTTGAGCGGCCCGGGGCGCGGACGCCGGCAGCGGGCGTCCCGGACACGCTCGGGCGACCCGTCCGCCGGTTCTCCCGCACTGGTTATGGGGGGGTCGCGGTGTCTCGGGACCTCGGCCGTCCGCGACCGAGGTTCGCAACTATCAGCGAGACGACCGTGACCAGGTAGATCTGTCCGATGAGGGCCTCTGAGACGGACAGGGTGTGACCCAGATTGCTGCTCGAGGTCAGGTCTCCGTAGCCAACCGTCGTCAGGGTCGTGAAGCTGTAGTACAGGCAGTTCGAGACGGTCCCCCTCGCCCCCCCGGCAAAGAACGGTTCGCCCCCGAGGTTGTTGATCGTCCCGTAGGCGAAGGCGAAGAACATGCCGATCAGGATGTAGATGCAGAGCACGCCGAAGACCGCTTCGACCGTCACCGTCTGCCTGGCGCGCAGCCCGCGTATCACCCCGACGATGATCGCGGGCGGAGCCAGCACGACGAGCAGGGCGTTCGAGACCCGAACGGCCCGGCCGTCCACGTTGCCGTTGGCGGCTTCCACGACGCTGATGAGCACCAACAGCACGACGATCACGACCGCCCCGCGAATCAGCCTCGGCTTGGCCTCGGCCGTCCACAGCGCGAGCAGGAGCGTGACGCCCAGCAGGGCGCTGACGAGCACCTCCTCCCACCTTTCCGGCGAGGCGATCCCCTGGACCGCGAACGCGGTCAGGATCGCACCCAGGAGCAGACCGTAGCGCTCCCGGTGAGAGCGCGTCGTCGAGCTGGGGTCCGTCACGGTGGGAGGATTCTAGGTTCGGCCCCGGCGCCCGAAACGTAGGTTGCCCCCCGGCGCGCGAACGGGACCGATTAGTTGAGCGCTACGAGCAGCTGATCGGGGCGAGCGACTGCTTGTAGCTGGCGGAGAGTTTTTCCAGGGCGGCCTTCACCTGTGGGCCGGCGTTCTTCAGCACCGCTTCGAGGTTGCCCGATCCGAGGCTGGACGCGAGCTCGCCCGCGAGCGTGCTGACTTCCTTGCCGAAGGTTTCGGTGGCGCTCTGGACCTGCTGCTTGCGTTCCGGGGAGAGCTTGGGCTGGGCGTTCTTGATCTTCGTGAGTTCCTTGCCGATCACTTCGAAAGTGGTCTTGGCTTCCGTGAGGGAGTTGGCGGAGAGCGTCAGACCCTCCAGTTTGGTGATCTGCTTGGAGATTTCGGTGCGCGCGGCGCAGACTTCCGCCTTGGCCTTGTCCTGTGAGGATTCACCGCAGGCCGCGAGCGTCAGGGCGCCGACCAGCAGCACCGCGATCGCCGATGGCCTTCTGATGACTCTGAGCGTCAAGCTGCCCTCTCCCGTGATGGCCGTTGCGTGGACGCTACCCGAGCGCGCGGACGCCACCGAGCCGTCCCGCCGCGCGCAGTCTACAGACGCCCTCGCCGAGGGTCCGGCTAGCCCTTGGCCGCCTCCTTCTCGGCCTGCTCGAGCTCGCGCTGGAACTCCTTGCTGTCCGCGTCGATTTCCTTCTCGAGGGACTTTTCGGCGCGCGTCAGCGCCTTGTCGAGCTCCTCTTCCACGCGCGACTCGCCGATCACAACCAGTGCCGCCTGCCCGGTCTGCAGCAGATCGCCGAGCTCCTTCGCGTCGCCGCGCGAGATGCCCTTGCGCAGATGTCCCCCCACGCCGCCCACGACACCGCCGAGGACCGCCGCGCCGATGACCGACGGCGGGAACAGGACCCCGACCAGCGCCCCAACGGCCATGCCGCCCCACGCGCCGTGCTGCGTCGGCTTCTCGTGCTTCTCGACGTGCACCTTGCCCTCGGCATCCTTGGTGATCACCGCTACGTCGTAGGTGCCCACAAGCTTCGCCGCGTGGAGGTCGAGCAGCGCATCGTAGTCGGCAAGGGCGTCGACGCGGTCGGCGTAGGTCGCGGCGTAGATGAAGACGGGCCTGTCACTCATGTGGTCTCCTCCTGTGGGTTTGCACGAATGCTAGGCGGTGGCGTCTAGCAATATGCTCTGCGCGTGCAAGCCGCCGTCGCGAGCCGCGGACGGGGTTCCCCAATCGACATACAAGGAGAAGGACCATGATCCTCGCCGTCTCTGAAAGCTATCCCTTCCTCGAAGTCTTCTGGACGATGCTCGTCTTCTTCGCGTTCGTGATCTGGATCTGGATCCTGTTCACGGTGTTCGCCGACATCTTCCGCCGGCACGACACCTCGGGCGGTGTCAAGGTGCTGTGGATCATCTTCATCATCATCGTGCCCTACTTCGGCGCGTTCGTGTACCTGATCGCCGAGCACAAGGGCATGACCGAACGTGCCGTCAAGCATCAGCAGGAAGCGCAGGCGCAGGTCGACCAGTACGTCAAGTCGGTCGCCGGGCAGGGGAATCCCGCGGACCAGATCGCCAAGGCCAAGCAGCTGCTCGACAGCGGCACGATCTCGCAGGCCGAGTTCGACAAGATGAAGGCGCAGGCGCTCGCCGGCTAGCAAGCGAGAAGCACCGCGTCCGGCGGGTTCGATGGCGCCCGTCACGCGGGTTTGATGCGGGGAACCGGGCACCTGCCGCCCTCACGGCGGCGGGTGCCACGTGGCGTAGACGATGCCTCGCCTTGCCGGCCGTCAGCTCGCCGCGCCGGTGTCAGCTCGCCGTGCGGGGGCGTCAGCTCGGCGCGCCGATGCTGCCCCGCGCGTAGAACGCCGCCTCTTCGCGGCCCAGCTCGGTCACCGGCGGATCGCCGTACATCCACTCGCGGGCGATCCTGTGCCAGTTGGCGCGCGCCTGCAACTGGGAGAGCACGGCCAGCGTCAGCATCTCCATGCGCCGGCCGAACAGGTGCTCGGGGCGCATCTGCTGGTGGCGCATCTCGCGGAAGTGGCTCGAGCGCGGGTCGGAGCTCTCGATCATGACGTTGGTCGCGATCTCGGGCGAGAGCGCGACCTCCTCGTCGGACGTCGTGTACCACCAGATAGCGTCCTCGATGAACTCCAGGAGATGGTCGGGGTTCACCAGCTCGGGCTCGGGCAGGAAGCCCGCCTCCGCCAGCAGTCGGTGCAGCCCGGTGGCATCGCCCTCCACGACCGCGCGCTGAGCCGCGAGCTCGAGCTCCACGGGCCCTACATCCAGGCGCTTGAACAGCCCGAAGTCCAGAAACGCCACACGGCCGTCGTCCTGCAGCAGGAAGTTCCCGGGATGCGGGTCCCCCGAGAACTGCCGGTGGCGATAGAGGCAGCCGAGGAAGAAGCGGAATACGATCTCGCCGATACGGTTGCGCTCGGCCTGGGACCGGTTCTTCAGCTCCTCGAACCCGACGCCGCTCACGAACTCGCTGACCAGGACACGCTCGCGCGAGAGCGAGCTGACGACATCAGGAACGACGATGAACGGGTGGCCGGCGAAGATGCGCGCGAGCGAACGCTGATTCTGAGCCTCGAGCTCG
>Ga0209048_10001544_pt1 | contig 23538 bp, 18 predicted proteins | sample FrelakmetCRP12CR_FD_187146 | JGI IMG/M metagenome (GOLD analysis project Ga0209048, IMG submission 187146) | Freshwater lake sediment microbial communities from the University of Notre Dame, USA, for methane emissions studies - CRP12 CR (SPAdes)... | ecosystem: Environmental > Aquatic >... | reverse complement strand
CACACCACCCGCGTGGGCGCGACGGCGGCCGCTCCGCGGCGTCGGACCGACCCGACGCCGGTCGCCCCGAAGCCGATTGTCCCGAAGACAGGTGCCCCGAAGTCGGGATTGGCCACGACAGGTGCCGAACGTCGATCGCATCTCACGATCGTGGATCGCGAGGCGCTGCGCCGCACGCGTCGCGTCCGTTTCACCGTGGCGCTCGCGGCCGTGGTGTCGGTGGCACTGTTGGTCATCGGTGTCGGCCTCCACGTGCAACTGGCCCAGAGTCAGATCCAGCTCGATCACCTCAACGCGCGGGTGTCCGTCGAGCAGCACCGCTACGAGACACTGCGGCTGCACGTCGCCGAGCTGTCGTCACCCGAGCGGATCGTGAGCACCGCCAAGGAGAAGTTGGGCATGGTGCAACCGAGCCAGACGACCTTCCTGAAGATGCATCTCCCGTCGACCGGCGCGACGGCACCGGGTGTCGCGACGAGCGGACGCGCGCCATCGACGGCGGACGCGAACGACGCCACGGCCGCGACGTTGTCGCAGAGCTGGCCCAAGGTGAAGGAGCACCTTGCCGCACGGCCCTGATCGATCCCCGAATCGTCTCCCAGGACGCGCTGAGCGGCCGGGCCGGGTCACGACGGCCCGGCCGCGTCGCGCGGAACCGGTGTCGCGCACCACGCGGGGCGGGGCCGCAAGTGTGGCCAAGGTACCGGTGAAGAAGCCGGCGAAGAAGCCGGCGAAGAAGCCGAATGCCGCGACGCGCCGGCCGCCGGCGCGTACCGTGCGCTCCGTGGCGGAGCCATTCCGAGCGCGGCCGGCGTCGACGCGGCGCCGGCCGTCAGTCATTCGCATTCCCCCGGCGGTGTTGGACAAGCGGTCGCAACGACGACTCATCCTGCTGCTCGTGGCGATGATCGTGGCGTTCGCAGCCGTGGTGGCGCGCCTCGTCGACCTCCAGGTGGTCTCGCGCGACCACTACGCCCAGCTCGGTTTCGATCAGCGCGTGCGTCGGGTGCAGCTTCCGGCCGAGCGAGGGAGCATCTTCGATCGCAACGGCAACGATCTCGCGGTGTCGGTCCCGGCTCAGACCGTCTGGGCCGATCCACGGCTCGTCCGCGATCCGAAGGGCGAAGCGGCCAAGCTCGCGCCGGTGCTGGGCGTGGACGCCGGCACGCTCGGCGATCGCCTGGCCGAGAAGAACAAGGCGTTCGTCTACGTCGCGCGCAAGGTCGACGACGTGACCGCGGCGAAGGTGAAGGCCCTCCGGCTCGACGGTGTCAGCTTCCTCTCCGAGTCGAAGCGCAACTATCCCGCCGGCGCCGTGGCCGCGCCGCTCCTCGGCTTCACGGGTCTGGACAACAACGGCCTGGGCGGCCTCGAGAGCGCCAAGGAAACGGCGCTGGCCGGTGCTCCCGGCGAGCTCGTCTTCGAACGCGACCCGCGCGGACGCGAGATCCCCACCGGGAAGCGTCAGTTCCGGCCGTCCCTGCGGGGACAGGACCTCGTGCTCACGGTCGACGAGTCACTGCAATACGAGACCGAACGTGTGCTCACCGAAGAGGTCGGTGCAACGGGGGCGAAGAGCGGCACCGCGATCATCGTCGACGTGAAGACGGGCGACGTCCTGGCGATGGCGACGGTCGACGGCGGCGTCAACGGCCAGCCCGCGCATCCCGCGACGGCACAGGAGCACAGCCGTGCCCTCACCGACGTCTACGAACCCGGGTCCACCAACAAGGCCATCACGGTCGCGGGCGCGATCGAGGACGGACTGATCGGACCGACGACGTTGTTCGACGTGCCGTACAACATCCAGGTGGGCGACAAGCAGTTCAAGGATCACGACGCCCATGCGGTGATGCCGTGGACGACGGCCGACATCCTGCGGGAGTCCTCCAACGTCGGTGCGATCCTCATCGGCGAGAAGCTGGGGCGCGATCGCCTCGACCACTACCTGCGCTCCTTCGGTTTCGGGACGACGACCGGGCTCGGGTTCCCGGGTGAGGAACCGGGCCTGCTCCTGCCCGTCGGGCGGTATTCGGGCACGAGCATGGGCACGATGCCGATCGGTCAAGGGCTCGCGGTCACCGCCATGCAGATGGTCGACGTGTACGCGACGATCGCGAACGGCGGGGTTCTGCATCCGCCGCGGCTCATCGACGCGACCGTCGACGCGAAGGGAGTGCGGCACCGCATCGCCGCCACTCCGGGCCGCCGGGTGATCTCGACGCGTACCGCGGCACTGATGAACGACATGCTCCAGGGTGTGGTGCAGAACGGCACCGGAACGTTGGCGAGCGTGCCCGGCTATCGCGTCGCGGGCAAGACGGGAACGGCGAACAAGGCGCCCTACAGCGCGGGCCAGTACGTGGCGTCGTTCGCCGGGTTCGTCCCCGCCGAGGCCCCGCGGCTCGCGGCGCTCACGGTTCTCGACACGCCGCAGACGAACATCTATGGAGGTACCGTCGCCGCGCCGGCCTTCGCCCGGATCATGCAGTACGCGCTGCGGCTGGAGAAGATCCCGCCGAGCAACGTCGCCGACAGCGCCAAGCCGATCACGAGCCCGGGGATCTCGGCCACGGCCCAGGCGGCGGCGGCCCAGGCCGCGGCCCGCGCCGCCGCCCTGAACCCGACCACCACCACGACGGCGGCGGTGGCCGCTCCCACGGCCGCTCCTGCGGCTCCGGCTCCTGCGACTCCTGCGGCTCCGGCTGCGGCTCCGGCCGTGCCCTCGCCCGCCCCGGTCGGGGGCGGTACCGTGGCGCCGTCCCCGAGCGGTTAGGAAGGAATCGTGCAGTTCCGCGAACTCGTCGGCGGGCTAGCCGACCCGGAGTGGCGCGGGGACCCTTCGGTCGAGGTGAGTGCCGTCACGCACGACAGCCGACAGGTGGTACCCGGCGCGTTGTTCTGTTGTGTTCCGGGTGCGACCACCGACGGCCACGATCACGCGCCCGCCGCGGTCGCCGCCGGCGCTCGTGCGTTGCTCGTCGAACGGTTCCTCGACGTCGATGCGTCCCAGGCGCGCGTCGTGAGCGTGCGCGTGGCGATGGGACCTGTTGCGGCGCGGTTCCACGGCGACCCGTCACACTCGTTGCGCTGTCTCGGCGTGACGGGCACCAACGGCAAGACCACCACCACGTATCTCCTCGAGGCCATCGCGGTCGAGGCGGGAGACGCCGTCGGGGTCATCGGGACGATCGGCGCGCGTCTGGCGGGCGAGATGCTGATCGGCACGCACACCACACCCGAGGCCCCCGATCTCCAGGCCCTGCTCGCGCGCATGCGCGACGCCGGAGTGCGAACGGTCGCGATGGAGGTGTCGTCACACGCGCTCGATCAACGTCGGGTCGACGGTGTTCGATTCGCGGCCGCGTGCTTTACCAACCTCACGCACGACCATCTCGACTACCACGGCGACACCGATTCGTATTTCGCCGCCAAGGCGGACCTGTTCGATCCGTCGCGCTGTCGTGCGGTGGCGAGCAACGCCGACGATCCATACGGCGCGGCGATCGTCGAGCGGGCCCGGCGCGACGGGTTGCCCGGCGCGAGCTTCGGTTTCGGCTCCGATGCCCGGATCACCGCGCGAGACATCGTGTACGACTCCCACGGCAGCCGGTTCGATCTCGTGGATCGGGAGAGGGATCAACGCCACCCGGTGGCGTCCACGCTCATCGGTGAGTTCAACGTCGCGAATTCCCTTGCCGCCGCGGCCACGGCGCTCGTCGCGGGTTTCGACTTCGACGTGGTGGCCCGGGGCCTCGGGCGTGCCGTCGTCGTGCCCGGGCGGCTCGAACGGATCGAGGCCGGGCAGTCGTTCACGGTGCTCGTCGACTATGCGCACACGCCCGATGCCTTGGCCCGGGTCCTCGACGCGGCGCGATCACTCGCGCCCGATGGTCGGGTGTCGCTCGTGTTCGGTTGCGGCGGGGATCGCGACGCCGAGAAGCGTCCGTTGATGGGCGCGGCGGCGGCATCGGGCGCGGATTTCGCGGTGATCACCACCGACAACGCTCGATCCGAAGATCCTGACACCATCGCCGACGCGATCGTCCGCGGTTGGCGCGGCGGCACACCGTTCGTCGTCGAACCGGACCGCCGGCGCGCCATTCGGCGCGCGTTGCTCGACGCGCGTCCCGGGGACGTCGTTCTCGTCGCCGGCAAGGGACACGAGCGCGGCCAGACGATCGGGGAGACGACGATCCCGTTCGACGATCGCGTCGTCGCGCGAGAAGAGCTCGGGGCGCTCGGATGCAACTGACCGTCGATGAGATTGCCCGCGCGAGCAACGGGACGATCCTGTCGGGCCTCGCCGAGACCGTCGTGTCCTCGTTCACGAACGACTCTCGCGACGTCGGCGACGGCGCCTGCTTCCTGGCGCTGAGCGATCACCGAGACGGCCACGACTTTGTGCGCGACGCGTGGCGGGCGGGTGCGGTCGCGGCGTTGGTCGAGCGGGTACCCGTCGAGCTCCCCGATGGGGGTGAGCAGGCGATGATTCGCGTCGCCGACGTGCCGGTCGCGTTGGCGGCGCTCGGGCGGTACGCGCGCGACCGGCTCGCGGCGGCCGAGGTCGTCGGCATCACTGGATCGGCGGGGAAGACCTCGACGAAGGATCTCGTGGTCGCGGCCTCCGGTCGGCGCCGATCGGTGCATGCCAACGTCGCCAGCTTCAACAACGAGATCGGGCTCCCGATGACGTTGTTGCACGCACCGGCGACCACCGAGGTGATCGTCACCGAGATGGGCGCGCGCTTCGCGGGCAACATCCGCAAGCTCTGCGAGATCGCCCGACCGACCATCGGGGTGATCACGCACGTGGGGATGGCCCACGCCGAGCATCTCGGCGGCCCGGACGGGATCGCGGCGGTGAAGGGGGAGCTGGTCGAGGAGCTGCCGGCCTCGGGGCTTGCCGTGCTCAATGCCGACGACCCGGCGACGCCGGGTCTCATCGCGCGGAGCGTGGCGAGGGTCCTGCAAGTGGGTCGCTCAGCGTGCTCAGATGGTGACGTGCGAGTTGTCGACATCGAGCTGGACGACCAGCTCCGGGCCGGATTCACGCTCGAGACACCGTGGGGGACCGGGAAGCTCCGGCTCGGCGTACGTGGTGAGCACCAGGTGATGAACGCGGCGATGAGCGCCGCGGTGGCCCTGTCGCTCGACGTGCCGTTCGAGGAGATCGCGCTCGGGTTGGAGGGCGCGACCGGCTCGGGTGGGCGCATGCAGCTGGAGCGCAGCGCCTCGGGGGTGACGGTGCTCGACGACAGCTACAACGCGAGCCCCACGTCGATGGCCGCGGCGCTGCACTCACTCGCACGGCTCCCGGCCGACGGCCGGCGCATCGCGGTGCTCGGCGAGATGCGCGAGCTCGGGGATCACGCGTCGGACGCCCACGCCACGATCGGCGCGCTCGCGGTGGAGCTGGCCATCGACCTCGTCGTCGCGGTGGGAGAGAGCACGAGCGTCGAGGCCCTTGCCGGGGCCGTCGACGCTTCCGGGGGACGGGTGCGGCGCGTCGCGGACGCCGCCGCGGCGTGTCTCGCGCTCGGCGGGGAGCTCGGTCCAGGCGACGCGGTGCTCGTGAAGGCGAGCCGCGCCGTGCGTCTCGAGCAAGTCGCCGAGGCGCTCCGCACGGGGACGATCGAGGTGGCCGCGTCGTGATCGCACTGTTGATCGCGGCCGCGATCGGAATCGGCGGGACGATCGTCGGCACTCCGTTCCTCATCCGCGTGTTGCACCGTCACGGCATCGGCCAGCTCATCCGCGACGACGGGCCCTTCGCCCATCCCCACGCGGCCAAGGCCGGGACGCCCACGATGGGCGGCATCGCGATCGTCGCCGCCGCAGCCATCGGCTACTTCGTTTCCCACTACCGAACCAACGAGATCAAGTTCGCCCGTACCGGCGAGACGCTCATGCTCTTGATCGTCGGCATGGCCACCGTGGGGTTCATCGACGACTACCTGGGAGTGCGGCGGGGCCGGAATCTCGGGCTGCGCAAGCGGGGCAAGGTCGCGGGCCAGCTCGCCGTCTCCGTTGTCTTCGTGCTCGTCTCCCTGCACTGGGTCCACACGTCGACCCACCTGTCGTTCACCCACACCTTCGACATCGACCTCGGCCCGTGGGGTTGGGGCCTCCTCGCGGTGTTCATCATCATGGCGGCGACGAACGGCGTGAACCTCACCGACGGCATGGACGGTCTCGCGGCCGGCTCGGGGACGCTCGTGTTCGCCGCGCTCGTGATCATCTGCTTCTGGCAGTTCCGTCACCACGGCTACTACCACGTCTTGGCCGCGGGCGCTCTGGATCTCGCGGTCATCGCCGCCGCCTTGATGGGAGCGTGCGCGGGGTTCCTGTGGTGGAACGCGGCGCCGGCGCGGGTGTTCATGGGCGACGTCGGATCACTCGCGTTGGGCAGCGCGATGGCCGGGATCGCGTTGCTTGCCAACATCGATCTCCTCCTGCCCATCCTCGGTGGTCTCTACGTGATCGAGACGCTCAGTGTCATCGCGCAGATCATCTCGTTTCGCGGCTTCAAGAAGCGGGTGTTGCGCATGGCGCCGCTGCACCACCACTTCGAGGTGCTCGGCTGGCCCGAGTTCACCGTCATCGTGCGGTTCTGGCTGGTGGCCGGTCTCTGCGTGGCGCTCGGGCTCGGATTCTTCTACGCCGACTTCCTTCGTCTCGGAGGCCTCGATTGACCCGCGTGCTCGTGCTCGGGCTCGGCGTGACCGGCGATGCCGTCGTGCGGTACGCCACCGCGCGCGGTGATCTCGTGACCGTGGTGGAGGAGCAGCCGAGCAGCGAGCGCTATCAGATGTGGGCGCGGGAAGCGAGCGGTCGGGGCGTGGCGCTCGTGGAATCGCCGCGGGCGGCGGCCTGGCGCGAGCTGGTGGCCGACGCGGATCTGGTCGTTCCGAGCCCCGGCGTACCGGAACGCCACGTCGCGTTGCAGGCCGCGCTCGAGATGGGCGTCCCCGTGCGCAGCGAGGTGGACCTGGCGGCCGAGCACGCCGCGATGCCGATCATCGCCATCGCGGGCACCAACGGCAAGACCACCGTCACCACGATGACCGCGTCGATGCTCGTGCACTCGGGAGTCCGCGCGACCGCCGCCGGCAACATCGGGCGTCCGTTGCTCGACGCCGTGCGCGAAGACGTCGAGGTCGTCGTCGCCGAGGTGTCCTCGTTCCAGCTGCGTTTCACCACGCCGGCGTTTCGCCCGCGCGTGGCCGTGTTGCTCAACGTCGCCGACGACCATCTCGATTGGCACCCCACGCTCGAGGACTACGCGCTTGCGAAAGCCCGCGTGTTCCGGCATCAGTCCGACGGCGACCTCCTCGTGTGCTGCGGCGACGACCGGGTGGCATCGCGACTTGCCGCGCACGCCCCGGCGCGTTGCGCGACGTACCGATCGCTCGCCGCACCGCCGTGGTTTCGCCTGGAAGGTGACGACGGTGCCGTGAAGGCCACGCTCGGCATCCTGGGCGACGGCGCGGCGTTGTCGGGCCTGCGGCCCATCGATCGCGGGAACGCCGTCGCCGCGGCCATCGCCGCATGCGCGCTCGGAGCGACCGCCGCGGGTGTGGGCGCCGCGCTGGCCGAGTTCCGGGGGCTCCCCCATCGCGTCCAGCTGGTCGGCAAGGCTGGTGGGGTGGAGTATTTCGATGACTCGAAGGCGACAAATCCCCACGCGACGTTGCGCGCCGTCGAGGGCTTCGATCGCGTCGTATTGCTCGCGGGGGGCCGGAACAAGGGTCTCGACCTCGGCGTGCTGCGCGCCGCGTCGCCGCGCGTGCGGGCCGTCGTCGCGTTCGGCGAAGCCGCGGGTGACGTCGAGCGCGTGTTCGCGGACGCCGTCCCGGTCGTCCGCGCCAACTCCATGCGTGAAGCGGTACGCGCGGCCCGGGTCCGCGCGCAGGCCGGGGACGCGGTGCTGCTCTCGCCGGCGTGCGCATCGTTCGACTGGTACGGCAGCTACGCGGAGCGGGGCGACGACTTCGCCCGAGAGGTCAACAGCATGCTCGACGAGGAGGATCATGGCGACGACCGTTGACGGAATCCGGCGTCTGTCGCCGCTCGCGCGTCCGGTGGGGCACATGCGGCGGCGGTGGATCGACGCCGGGAGCCAACGGCCCGGGGGCTACGTAGCACTGGCCTCCACGGTGGTCGTGCTCAACATCGTGGGTCTCGTGATGGTCCTGTCGGCATCATCGGTCTCGTCGCTGTCCAGCTACGGGTCCGGGTGGTTCTTCTTCGAGCGCCAGTTGTTGTGGATCGCGCTCGGTGCCGCCGTGTTCGTCCTCGCTTCGCGGTTCGAGTATCACCAATGGCGCCGTCTCGTCACACCGTTGCTCATCGCGGCGTTCGCGCTGCTCGTGATCGTGCTCGTCCCGAACGTCGGTATCACCGTCTTCGGCTCCCGCCGGTGGCTGGGCTCGGGAACCTTCCGGTTCCAGCCCACCGAGATCGCCAAGCTCGCGTTGCTGGTCTACGTCGCCGACGTCTTGACACGGAGGTCGGCGGACCTGCACGACCTGCGCCGCACGTTGCGGCCGGTCCTGATCGTGTTCGTCGCGTTTGCGATCCTCGTGATGCGCGAGCCCGACATGGCGTCGACCATGGTGCTCGGCCTCATCGTCGCCACCGGTCTGATCGTCGGTGGTCTGCGAGTGCGTCATCTCTGGGTGATGGCCGGCGGCGCGATCGGCGCGGCCGCGATCCTCGCCATCGCGGAACCGTACCGGCGTGCCCGGGTCTTCTCGTTCCTGAGCCCGATCCACGACAAGTCGAACGCGGGCTATCAGCTGACCCAGTCGCTCATCGCGATCGGCAGCGGTGGATGGACCGGCGTCGGGCTCGGCGCCGGGCGGGCGAAGTGGTTGTTCCTGCCGAACGCGCACACGGACTTCATCTTCGCGATCATCGGCGAGGAGCTCGGCTTCATCGGCTGCATCGCGGTGATCGGCCTGTTCGTGGCCTTCGCCGTGCTCGGCACCCGGGCCGCGGTGCGAGCGCCCGACCGGTTCGGGATGCTGCTCGCCGCCGGCGTCACCGTCTGGATCGTCGGGCAGGCCGTCATCAACATCGGAGCGGTGATCGGGCTGCTCCCGGTGTCCGGCGTGCCCTTGCCGTTCGTGAGCTTCGGTGGCTCGGCGCTCGTGTTCTCGATGGTCGCCACCGGCATCCTCGCCAACGTCGCGCGTCAAGGCCGGGTGACGACCCGCGCATGACGCCGTCGAAGACCTCGGAGGTGTACGCGCTGATCTCCGGTGGCGGCACCGGCGGTCACGTGTACCCCGCCCTGGCGTTGGCCGACGAGCTCGTCGCGCGCGGCCACGATCGCGCCACGATCCGATTCGTGGGCGCGCGACGGGGGCTCGAAGCGCGCGCGGTGCCGGCCGCGGGCTTCACCATCGACCTCCTCCCGGGACGGGGGATCGAGCGACGCCTCACCGTGCGGAACGTGCGCGCCGTGGTCGAGGACGTCGCCGCGGTCCTGCGGGCGATCCGGATCGTGCAGCGGCTCCGGCCCGGCGTGGTGGTGGGCGTCGGCGGATTCGCGTCCGTGCCGTGCGTGCTCGCGGCGTGGTTCTGGCGCATCCCGATCGTCGTGCACGAGCAGAACGCGGCGCCCGGCCTCGCCAACCGCCTGGCGGTGCGCCTCGGGGCCCGGGCGGCGACGGGGATGCCGGACACGCCACTGCGCGGGGCGCTCTATACGGGGAACCCGGTGCGGCCCGAGATCACCGCCGTCGTGCGCGCGCCCGACGGCGAACGTCCGCTGGTGCTCGTGGTCGGCGGCAGCCTCGGCGCCCGGCGGATCAACGACGCCACGCTCGGCCTCTACGACCGTTGGCGTGATCGCAACGACATCGCCGTCCATCACGTCGTGGGTGAGCGGAACGTCGCCGAGTGCGGCTCGCGGCTCGCGGCGCTCCGCCGGAGCGATGATCGGCTCGGCTACGAGCTCGTCGGCTACGAGCACGACATGGCGTCGCAGTACGCGCGCGCGTCGGTCGCGGTGACGCGCGGCGGGGCCGTCACCGTGTCGGAGCTCGCGGCCGTCGGTCTCCCCGCCGTCATCGTTCCGCTGCCCGGCGCGCCGGGCGATCACCAGACCGCCAACGCGCGTTCCTTGGCCGGTGCCGCGGACGACGGCGCGGTGGTCCTTCCCGACGATCAGTGTTCGACGGATCGACTCGACCAGGTGCTCGCCGCGCTGCTCGCCGACTCGCCCCGGCTCGAGGCGATGAGCGGCATCGCTCGTTCGCGAGCGCGTGTCGACGCCGCCGCCCGCTTCGCCGATCTGGTCGAGGAGCGTGTTCGTGTCGCCTGAGCTCGACCTCCGGATGCCGCGGCGCGTGCATGTGATCGGAATCGGGGGCGCCGGCATGAGCGCGATCGCGTCGGTCCTGGCTCGGATGGGCCATCGGGTCAGCGGCTCCGACCTCCGGGAGTCGCGCGGGCTCGAACGCCTTCGGCTCCTGGGCGTCGACGCCCGGTCGCCTCACGACCCGGCCAACCTTCCCGACGACGTCGACGTGGTCGTCGTGTCGACGGCGATCCCCGAGCACAACGTCGAGGTGGCCGCGGCGCGCACGCGGGGTGTTCCGGTGTTGCGCCGGTCCGAGGCCCTGCGGGCGCTCGTGGCCACCCGGCGCACGATCGCCGTCGCCGGGAGTCACGGCAAGACCACGACGTCGTCGATGCTCGCGGTGATCCTGCGCGCGGCGGGGTGGCATCCGAGCTTCCTCATCGGCGGCGAGTTGAACGAGGTGGGGACGAACGCCGCGTACGACGACGGCGAATGGTTGGTCGTCGAGGCCGACGAAAGTGACGGGACGTTTCTCGAGCTCCCGAGCGAAGCGGGCATCGTGACGAACATCGAGGCCGACCACCTCGACCACTACGGCGGGTTCGACCAACTCGTGGAAGCCTTCGGGCGGTTCCTCGACGAGCTGTCCGGTCCGAAGGTCGTGTGCATCGACGATTCCGTCACGCGCCGCTTGGTCGACGGGCGCCACGATGTCGTGACCTACGGCGAGTCCCCCGACGCCGGGTACCGTCTCGTCGACTATCGCGGTCGCCGCGCCGGTTCCCGGTTCGGGATCCAGACGGCCGACGGCGAGCTCGGGGCGGTCGATCTGCCGCTCGCGGGCCGCTACAACGCGTTGAACGCGCTCGGCGCATCGGCGGTGGCACTCGAGCTGGGTGTGCCGTTCGAGGCGATCGAGCTCGGATTGAGCAACTTCGGGGGCGTCGCGCGTCGCTTCCAGTTCCGTGGCGAGGTCGACGGCGTCACGTACGTCGACGACTACGCGCACCTGCCGGGCGAGGTGTCCGCCGCCATCGGCGCGGCGCGTGAGGGAGGGTGGCGACGCATCATCGCCGTCTTTCAGCCGCACCGCTACACGCGCACCGCGAGGCTGTGGCGCGAGTTCGCCGACGCGTTCGTGGACGCGGACGTCGTGGTCCTCACCGACGTCTACTCGGCGGGCGAAGCGCCCCGGCCGGGCGTGTCCGGCCAACTCGTCCTCCACGCGGTCCTCGATGCCCATCCGGCCCAAGCCGTCACGTACCTGCCGCATCGGGCCGATCTCGAGCGGCACGTGCCCCGCCTGGTGCGGGGTGGGGACGTCGTGCTGACGCTCGGTGCCGGCGATCTCACCTCACTGCCCGACGTGTGGATCGAGCGGGCCGGCGCGATCCAGGGAAACGGTGCGCCCCGATGAACGCGGCGACGTTGCTCGACGATGTGGCCGGTGAGCTCCGGGCGGTGCTCCCCGGTGCGGTGGAACGCAACGTGCGGGCCGCGGAGCTCGTCACGTACCGGGTCGGCGGTCCGATCGCGGTGGTCGCGCACATCCGGAGTGATGAGGAGCTCGCGGGAGTCTCGGCGGTCCTCGCCCGGCACCGGGTCCCGGTCACGGTGATCGGACGGGGATCGAATCTCCTTGTGGCCGATGTGGGGTTCCGAGGCGTGGGGCTCGTGCTCGGCGGTGCGTTCGAGGAACTGGAGATCGGCGACTCGACGATCGGCGCCGGTGGGGCGGTCGCGCTGCCGGTACTCGCCCGGCGCAGTGCGGCGGCGGGGCGCCGCGGGCTGGAGTTCTACGTCGGCATCCCGGGTTCGGTGGGCGGGGCGGTCCGGATGAACGCCGGTGGCCACGGACGGGAGACGAGTGAGGTCCTGCGCCGGGCGTGGCTGTTCGACCTCGCATCGGATCGGTCGGCTCGGGTGGTGACGGTCGGCGACCTCGGTCTCGGGTATCGCCGGTCCGCCGTTACCCCGACGACGATCGTGGTGCGCGCCGAGTTCGCGGTCGAAGGGGACGACCCGTTCGCGTGCGAGGCCCGCGTCGACGAGATCGTGCGGTGGCGACGCGAGCACCAGCCCGGCGGCGCGAACGCCGGCTCGATCTTCAAGAACCCCGCCGGCGACTCGGCCGGGCGGCTCATCGACGAATGTGGGCTGAAGGGACTGCGCGTCGGTGGCGCCGAGGTGTCGGCGAAGCACGCCAACTTCATCCAGGCCGACGCGACCGCGAGTGCCGCGGACATCGCCGCCGTGATCGGCGAGGTCCGTACCCGGGTGGCGGCGCACACCGGGATCGAGCTGGAGCCGGAGCTGCGCATGCTGGGCTTCGACGACCGAGCAGACGAGGAGGAGCGCTCATGAGCGTCGAATCGCCCCCCGAGGGACCTCAGGTCGACATCAGCGACGGGCCGCACGCGGACGTCGTCGAGGCCGACGTCCCGGTCGTCACGAAGCCGGACGTCGAGGTGATCACGGAGCCCGACGTCGAGGTGATCACGGAGCCCGACGTCGAGGTGATCACGGAGCCGGACGTCGAGGTCGCCGGGGAACCGGAACTGGAGGTCGCCGGGGAACCGGAACTGGAGGCCGCCGGGGAACCGGAACTGGAGGCCATCGGTCGGACGCCGATCGATCCCCGACTTCGGGCCCGCCGCGTCGCCGTCGTCCGGGAACAGGGCCGCCGGCGTCTCCGGGCGGTGGTGGCGGTGTTGGCGCTGGCGGCGGTGTCGATCCTGGCGTGGATGATCGTCGAGTCGCCGTTGCTGGACATCGACCATGTGGACGTCGTGGGCGCGCAGCGCGTGTCGGCCGACGACATCCGGGCCGCGGCGAAGGTACGCATCGGTGCCGCGATGGTGTTCGAGGATCTCGGCGCGATCGAAGGGCGCGTGGAGAAGCTGCCGTGGGTCGCCCACGCGACGGTGTCGCGCGACTGGCTCGACCGGATCCGCATCGGGGTCACCGAACGCGCGCCCGCGGTGTGGGTCCGCCGCGCGAAGGACCGGGTAAGCCTGATCGACGCGTCGGGCCGATTCCTCGGTGACGCGCCGACGGCTCCGGACGGTCTGCCCGAGCTGCGGGGGGTCAAGGTTCCCCTCGAGGCAGGGCGACGGCTCGCGTCGCTCGATGGGGTGACGCTGTCTCGCGAATTGCCCGCGGCATTGCGCGACCGGCTCGTCGTCATCGCGATGGACAGGGGAGAGGCGACGCTGCAGCTCGCCTTCGCACCCGACGTCCGATTGGGGCGCGTCGAGGACGTCACCGCGAAGCTCGCGTCGGCCCGGGCGGTGCTCGACCAGCTCGGCACGCAACGCGTGAAGTACATCGACGTGCGGGTGCCGGACGCGCCGACGACCGGATGATCTTCGCGTCCCGGATTGATTCGCGCGGCGAGGTTCTGTACAGTCAACCCTTACCGTAGGTTTACATAACTCTAAACCTCGACTCGAGGTTGAGGGTTGGCCGACGGTACAACCCGCTGACCAGCAGTGATGCGGGCAGGGTTCCCGGGGCGGGCGCTCGGGGAGCACGACCAACTGGTATCCCCGACGCGAGCAGTGCTCGCGGAACGCACGGAGGAAGGGCGACTCATGCTTGGCGCACCGCAGAATTACCTCGCCGTCATCAAAGTTGTCGGCATCGGTGGGGGTGGCTGCAACGCGGTCAACCGAATGATCGATGCCGGTCTGAAAGGCGTCGAGTTCGTCGCCGTCAACACCGACGCGCAGGCGTTGTTGTTGAGCGACGCCGACGTCAAGCTCGACGTCGGCCGCCAGCTCACGCGCGGTCTCGGGGCGGGATCCGATCCCGACGTCGGCCGTCAGGCCGCGGAAGAGCACCGCGACGAGATCGAAGAGGTGCTCAAGGGCGCCGACATGGTGTTCATCACCGCGGGCAAGGGCGGCGGGACGGGAACCGGTGGCGCCCCGATTGTCGCCGAGATCGCCAAGAGCATCGGCGCGCTCACGATCGGTGTGGTGACGCGACCGTTCGCGTTCGAGGGCCGGCGCCGGTCGGTGCAGGCCGAGACCGGTATCCAGAAGCTCAAGGAGAAGGTCGACACCCTCATCATCATCCCGAACGACCGACTCCTCCAGGTCTCGGACGAGAAGACCTCGATGCTGAACGCGTTCAAGATGGCCGACGAGGTGCTGCTCCAGGGCGTGCAGGGCATCACTGATCTCATCACGACGCCGGGTCTCATCAACACCGACTTCGCCGACGTGAAGATGATCATGACCAACGCCGGCTCCGCGCTGATGGGCATCGGCTACGGCTCGGGCGACGGACGCGCCATGAGCGCGGCCCGCTCGGCCATCTCGAGCCCGCTGCTCGAGGCCAGCATCGAGGGTGCGCGCGGGATCCTGCTCAACGTGTCGGGTCCGTCGGATCTCGGGCTGTTCGAGGTCAACGAGGCCGCCGAGATCATCTCGCAGGCCGCGCATCCCGACGCCAACATCATCTTCGGTGCCGTCATCGACGATGCGCTCGGCGACGAGGTCCGGATCACGGTCATCGCCGCCGGCTTCGATCGTTTCGAGGGCGAGAGTCGTGCCGACGGCTCGCTCGGACTCCGCGAGGAGGAAGCGGCGCTCGCGGGCAACGCCGAGATCGATCTCGGCGACGACGACTTCGACGTTCCCGAGTTCCTGCGCTGATCGCCGCGCGTTTCCAGGTCGGCCGGGCGCGTCTCGCGTATACCGACCGTCGGGGCGGTTCGTCGAGCGCGCCCTACGACTCGCTGAACCTCGGCGACCACGTCGGCGACGTTGCCGGCGCGGTCGCCGAGAATCGCGCGCGAGTGACGCAGGAGCTGGGTCTCGATCCCGCCTCGGTCGTGTGGCTCCGACAGGTCCACGGGTCGGAGGTCGCGGTCGTGCGGGCGGGAACGATCCGGCCGTCGCCGCTCGAGCCGCGAACCGCGGATGCCGTGGTGACCGATGAGCCCGGTACCGTGCTCACGGTCATGACGGCCGACTGCGCGCCGATCGCGCTCGTCGCGCCGGGCGCGGTCGCGGTGGTGCACGCCGGCTGGCCGGGTCTGCTCGCCGGTGTCGTCGCGGCCGCGGCCGGCGAGCTGCGCCGGGTAGACGACGGGCCCGTCACCGCCGTGCTCGGCCCGTGCATCCATCCGGGGCAGTACGAGTTCGGCGCCTCCGATCTCGCGCGGCTCGTCAACCGCTTCGGTCCGTCGGTCGAGGCCCGGACCGCGTGGGGGACGCCGGCGTTCGATCTTCCGGTCGCGGTTCGCCGGGCGCTTCGCGAAGAGGGGATCGACCGTGTCGAAGATGCGGATCTGTGCACATACGCGTTGACGAACCACTTCTCGCACCGACGCGACGGCGTGACCGGTCGACAGGCGCTCTTCGCGTGGATCGAGCCGTGAGCGATGTCGCGTCCCGGCTCGCCGAGGTGCGCGAACGCGTCGACGTGGCGGCGCGCCGTGCGGGTCGCTTCCCGGACGCGGTGACGATCGTGGGCGCGACGAAGACGGTGTCCGTCGAACGTATCGCCGAAGCACTCGTGGCCGGTCTCGTCGACATCGGCGAGAACCGCGCCCAGGAGTTGGTGGCGAAGGCGCCGGAGCTCGAGCAGTCCGGGATCACGCACCGGTGGCACTTCCTCGGCCGGCTGCAACGGAACAAGGTGCGGATGCTCGCGCCCTGGGTGCAGTGCTGGCAGAGCGTGGACCGGACGGATCTCGTCGACACGATCGCGGATCGAGCGCCCGGAGCCACGGTGCTGCTCGAGGTGAACCTCGGCGACGAGCCCGGCAAGGGGGGGTGTCGGGCGCGGGATCTTCCGGCGTTCGTCGACCACGCTCGGCACCGGGGTCTGCACCCGTCCGGCCTGATGACCGTTCCTCCGGCGGCCCTGGACCCGCGCCCGTTCTTCGCACGGTTGCGGGAGCTGGCCGACACGCTCGGGCTGGCGGAGCTCTCGATGGGGATGACCGGCGACTTCGAGGCCGCCATCGAGGAGGGCGCGACGATCGTCCGGGTGGGCCGAGCCATCTTCGGGGACCGGCCGGCGCCCGTCCCGTGAGGCGTTTCGAGCCCCGATCGAATCGGCCGGCGCGGGCGGTACCCGTGCCCACATTCCGTGACCGACTTCGGTAGTCTTGCGTTTTCAGGAGGACGTATCGGATGGCGTCGATGTGGCGAAAAGCGATGGTCTACCTCGGTCTGCAGGACGACGACGAGGGCTACGACTATGACCCCAACTACGAAGGGTTCGGGGAGACCGATCAGGTCGAACCCGCCGCGCCGCGCGAGCGTCGTGAGCATCGCGGGGCCGATCACGGCGCGACGGTCCGTCCGTTGCCGCGCGACGATCAGCCCGCGGGGGTTCCGGCGGGCGGGATCGCGACGTCGACGAGCCGGCCCGCGGTGATCCGCACGATGTCGGCCGTCTCCGCGGTGACCGCGTCGTCGGCCCGGGTCCACGTCGTGGAACCCGAAGCGTTCAACGACGCGCAGGAGGTGGGCGATCGCCTCAAGGCCAACCAACCGGTCGTCCTCAACCTCCAGGGCGTGAGCCGCGAACTCCAACGGCGGCTCATCGACTTCGCGAGCGGCTTGGCCTACGCCGTCGGCGGATCGATGTCGCGGGTGGCCGACCACGTGTTCCTGCTGGCGCCGGCGAACGTCGAGATCTCCACCGAGGAGCAGGAACGCCTCCGGGGTCTCGGCCTCTACCAGGCCTGACTCGCACCCGCCGTCGTGGAGATCCTTTGCTACGTCCTCACCGCGTACATCGTGGTCGTGTTCCTTCGGGTCATGCTGTCGTGGATCCCGATCTCGCCCACCAGCGGCGCGGCCCAATTGGTTCGCCTGGTCAACGACCTGACCGAGCCGGTCATGGCACCGCTGCGGCGGATGATCCCGCCGGCCGGGATGATCGACCTGAGCGCGACCGTACTGCTGCTGGGACTGTTCATCCTGCGTGGCGTGGTCTGCTCGGGATAGTCGCCGAAGCTCCACCACGTCCGCTCGGGGGATCGCTACCATGACGGTATGGACGTAACCCCCCGAGAGCTCCGAGATTTCGAGATCCGAGAGGCGTTCCGCGGGTATCACCGTGACGACGTCGACGACCTCCTCGAACGCGCCGCCAAGACGATCGAGGCCGCGAACGAACGGATCCGTCAGCTCACGGATCAGGTGCAAACGGGGAGCGCGGACACCGGCAAGACGCGCGAGATGGAAGAGACGTTGCAGCGCACGCTCATCCTCGCCCAGCGCACCGCGGACCAAGCGATCGCGGAAGCGCAGGAGCAATCGAAGACGATGGTGGACGAAGCCGAACGGCGGGCCCGCACCATCACGACCGAAGCCGAGACCCAGGCCAAGCGCGCGGCGGAGACCGAACGGCAGCGCCTCGAGAGCGAGATCCTCGACCTCGGTTCACGTCGCGAAGCCCTGCTCTCCGACGTCGAGTCGCTCGAACGGTTCGACGCCGACTACCGCACCCGGCTGCGCCAGGCGATCGAAGCCGACCTCGACGCGTTGACGACGCGCTCGGCCGTGCCCGCGGCGCCGCGCCCCGCGATCCACGACGTCGCGATCCCCAACGCGATCGCGCGCGCCTCGGCGCCCGAACCGGAATTCGACGACTCCCCGACCCGGGTGATGCCGCCTGTCTCGTCGCCGGAAACTGCGGCGATGCCGGCCACCTCGTCGCCGGAAGGGGATGCTCCGACCCCGCCGGCTCCTCCGACGCCCGGGCCGTCGTCTCCTGGGCCATCGTCGCCGGGGCCGTCATCGGGTCGCTGGGCACCGCCACCGACGGACGAGACCGGTGGAGGCGATCTGGAGGCGAGGCTGAGCATGTTCGCCCCCTCGACGCCGAGCACGCCGTCGCCGGAACGGTCGGCACCGTCGTCCGGGCGTTCGAGTGGCGCGGGCAACGTGTCGACGCAACCGGCGCCCGGATCGACGAACGCCCCGGTCGAGGGTCAGGTGCTCGACGACGACGCGTTCTTCGCCACCCTGCGCGACGCCGTACGCGACGACGCGCCGCTCGGTCCGCGTGACGATGCATCGACCCCGGCCGAGGGATCGGCCGACTCCGACGACGATTCGCGGTTCGGCAGCGTGTTCAAGCGCCGCCGCTAAGGGCGTGCGCCGAGAGGCGGACGCCCCACGAAGACAGCGCCCACCGCTCCGTCGAGCTCGATGCCGGTCGCGTCGCCGAGCGCGCCCGCAAGCGGCTCCACCGCGAACGACGTGGCCAGGATCTCCGCCGCGATCCACTCGCGGTGTCGGGTCGCGGCCTCCGCCAGTGGACCGTCGGCCCACAGGCGCGCGTCGATCCGGTCGGAGACCTCGAGGCCGATCGACTTGCGATGATCGTTGAGCGCGCGCACCAACTCGCGGGCGAGTCCCTCGAGCCGCAGGTCGCCGTCCAGGGTCGTGTCGAGCGCGACGGCGAAGCCGCCCTCCTCGGCAAGCGCGAGCTCCTCGTGGGAGCGGGCGCGGATCTCGACCTCGTGGGGCTCGATCGCGATGCTCGACCCGCCGCCGAGGTCGATGCGGAAGACGCCGTCGCGGTCGAAGGCCTGTTGCACGTCGGCGCCGTCCACTGCGGCGAGCGCCGACTTGACGCGGGGCATGTCGGGACCGGCCTTGGGGCCGAGGAGCCGGAAGTTCGGCAGGACCGAGTAGTCGAGCAGTCCTTCGAGCGTGGTCACCGGTTCGAGGAGCTTCACGTTGAGCTCGTCCTTGATCTCCGCTGCGAGCTCGTCGGAGAACGTGATGTCGCCCGGCACGAGCACCAGCGCGCGGCGCAGCGGTTGGCGGATCTTCAACTTGGACTCGGTCCGGGCCGACCGGCCGAGCGTCACGACGTGGCGGGCCAGTTCCATCCGTTGGGCCAGCAGCGGATTGATCGCGTCGCGATCCGCGTCGGGCCAGTCCGCGAGGTGCACCGATGCTTCGCCGGTGAGATTGCGGTACATCTCGTCGCTGACGAATGGGCACAGCGGCGCCAGGAGCAACGACACCGTCACGAGGCACTCGTGCAACGTGGCGTGGGCGGCGGGGTCGGACGCCTTCCAGAACCGCGGACGTGATCGCCGCACGTACCAATTCGAGAGGTCGTCGACGAAGGCTTCGAGGAATCCGGCCGCGGCGAGCGCGTCGTAGTCGTCGAGCGCGGTCGTGACCTCCACGATCGTCGAGTGCAGCCGAGAGCGGATCCACCGGTCGAGCACGTGGGTGGGCGATGCCGGGCCGGTGGCCGGTCCGGGCTCGAAGCCGTCGAGGCTCGCGTAGGTGACGAAGAACGAATAGGTGTTCCAGAGCGTGACGAGGAACCGTCGGGTGGCTTCGTCGATTCCCTCGAGGAACACGCGACGTGGCGTCCATGGTGATCCGGCCGACAGGAAGTACCACCGCAGCGCGTCGGCGCCGCGGGCGTTGAGGATCTCCCACGGGTCGATCACGTTGCCCTTCGACTTCGACATCTTCTGCCCGTCCTTGTCCACGATGTGGGCGAGGCAGACGACGTTGCGGTACGGCGACCGGCCGAACACGAGGGTGTTGACCGCGAGTAGCGAGTAGAACCAGCCACGCGTCTGGTCGATGGCTTCGCAGATGAAGTCGGCGGGGAACCGCCGTTCGAAGGTGTCTTCGTGCTCGAACGGGTAGTGGAACTGCGCGGACGGCATCGAGCCCGAGTCGAACCACGCGTCGAGTACCGGTTCGATGCGGTGCGCAGCACCGCTGCACTCGGGGCAGACGATCGCGACGTCGTCGACGAACGGGCGGTGGGGATCGAGCGCGGTGAGGTCGGAGCCGGCGAGTGAACCGAGCTCCTCGATCGAGCCGATGCAGGTGTCGGCACCGCACTCCTCGCAGCGCCACACCGGGATGGGCGTGCCCCAGAACCGATCGCGCGAAAGCGCCCAGTCGATGTTGTTCTCGAGCCAGTCGCCGAACCGTCCGTCGCGGATGTGCTCCGGATGCCAGCCCACGCCGTCGTTCTCCTGGAGCATGTCGTCCTTGTGGTCCGACGTGCGCGCGAACCACGTCGGTTTGGCCCAGTAGATCAGCGGTGTCGTGCACCGCCAGCAGTGCGGATAGGAGTGCGTGTAGTCGACGGCCGCCACCAGCCGGCCCGACGCTCGCAATGCGCTGGTGACCGCGGCGTCGGCGTCCTTCACGAACTGTCCCTCGTACGCGGTGACGGTTGCGTCGAATCTCGCGGTCGCGTCGACGGGGTTGAGCACGGGAAGACCTTCGGCCTCGCCGACCTCTCGGTCGATCTCGCCGAACGCGGGCGCGAGGTGGACGATGCCCGAACCGTCGTCGAGCGTGACGAAATCCGCGGCGACGACCCGGCTCGCGGTGGCGTCGAGCTCGAGGTCGGTGAACGGCCGCAGGTAGTGGAGCCCGGCGAGCTCGGTCGCGGGGATCGTGTCGAGGATCACGGCGTCGTCGCCGAGCACGGCGGTGACGCGGGACCGCGCGAGCACGAGATCGCGGCCGCCACCGGCGTCGTGCACCCGGACGTACTCGATGGCGGGTCCAACGGCCGCCGCGACATTGGAGAGCAAGGTCCAGGGCGTGGTGGTCCACACGAGGAGGTCGAAGTCGCGATCGACGACCGGAAAGCGGACGTAGACCGACGTTTCGGTGACGTCGCGGTAACCCAGGGCCACCTCGTGGCTCGAGAGCGCGGTACCGCACCGGCCGCAATAGGGGACGACCTTGAACCCTTCGTAGATGAGCCCCTTGTCCCACATCTGCTTGAACAACCACCACACGCTCTCGACGTAGTCGGTGCTGAGCGTCCAGTACGCGTCGTCGGTGTCGATCCACATCCCGATGCGTTCGGTGAGGCGGGCGAAGTCGTCGACGTAGCGGTGCACGGACTCGCGGCATCTCGCATTGAACGCTTCGATGCCGTACTGCTCGATCTGCGCCTTGCCCGAGAACCCGAGCTCCTTTTCGACCTCGAGCTCCACCGGGAGGCCGTGGCAATCCCAGCCCCCCTTGCGGGCGACGAATTTGCCGCGCATCGTGTGAAACCGTGGGTAGAGGTCCTTGAACACGCGGGCCCACACGTGGTGCGTGCCGGGCCGGCCGTTCGCGGTGGGCGGACCCTCGTAGAACACCCACTCCGGACTGCCCTCGCGTCGCCGGAGACTCTCGTGGAACAGATCGTCGGTCCGCCAGCGTTCGAGCGCGCGCGTCTCGAGCGCGGGGAGGTCGAACGTGCTCGACACCGGTTCGAACGGCATCTCTGCAACTTAGTGGCCGCCCGCCCCGAATCGGGACGTCGACCGACCCGAGCGGTTCGCCGTCGCGGGCGGCGGCGGGTTCGCGGCGCGGCCGCGCGTTGCGCGCGAAGAGGCGCGGCTGGCGCGGAGAGGGGTCGAGCTGTCACGCTGGAGGGTCGTACGGGTGCCGGAACGGGTGCTTCGACGCACCCACGCCACGACCCGAGGACCGACGGAGCGCGAACAACCATGAAAACTCGATTCGCCGCGCTGGCGGTGACCGCATCGCTGTCGGGTCTCGGACTCGTCGCCGTCCTGGGCATCGCCACCACGATCCCCGCGGCGAGCGCCGCGGTGGCCGGGGCCACGGTCACGCCCTTCGGCGACGCGACGGACCTCGGGGGATTGGGCGGCAAGCAGCTGGCGAAGCCCGTCGCGGCGGCCGCGCCGACGCCCACCCACCAGGGCTACTGGCTGGCGTCGAGCGACGGAGGCGTCTACACGTTCGGCGACGCGAAGTTCCTGGGCTCGGCGGGCGGCGCGACGCTGAACGAGCCGATCGTCGGGATGGCGTCGACCCCGGGAGACGGCTATTGGCTGGTGGCGCGAGACGGTGGGATCTTCGCCTTCGGCGACGCGGCCTTCCTCGGCTCCACCGGCGGATCGCGGCTGAACCAACCCATCGTCGGGATGGCGTCGACACCCACCGGCAAGGGGTACTGGTTGGTGGCGCGAGACGGCGGGATCTTCGCGTACGGCGACGCGCAGTTCTTCGGCTCCACCGGGGCCATCAAGCTCAACCAGCCGATCGTCGGCATGGGCTCGACGCCGACGGGAAACGGCTACTGGCTCGTCGCGTCCGACGGCGGGATCTTCGCGTACGGCGACGCGCAGTTCTTCGGCTCCACCGGGGCGATCAAGCTCAACCAGCCCATCACCTCGATGACGGCGACCGCGTCGGGGAAGGGCTACTGGCTGGTGGCCCGAGACGGCGGGGTCTTCGCCTACGGCGATGCCGGGTTCTTCGGGACGGTGAAGTTGATCCTGCCCGACTGGCAGGTGTTCTCGCTCCTGCGGACGGCTACGGGACAGGGGTACTGGCAGGTCGCCGGACCCGACCCGCAGCTCCCGACGCTGCAGAAGGGCGACACCGGCCCCGCGGTGGCCGACCTCCAGCAACAGCTCCAGCAACTGGGGTACTGGCTCGACGACCCCAGCGGCGTGTTCGGCGTGACGACGGTGCAGGCGATGTACGCGTTCCAGGGCGTCGAAGGACTCCCGCGAAGCGGTGCCTTCGACGGGATCTCGCGGCTCCGGTTGAAGTCCGCGGTACGTCCGACCGCGCGCAGCGCGACGGGCGATCTCGTCGAAGTGGACAAGACGCGCCAGGTCCTCTTCGTCGTGCGCGGCGGGCGGGTGACGCAGGTCATCCACACCTCGACCGGCACCGAACGCAACTACGTGTTCCAGGGACAGACCTATCTCGCGCACACCAATGAAGGCACCTTCCACGTGTGGTCGCAGGTCGACGGGGTGCAGAACGGCCGGCTCGGAACGCTCGATCGGCCGAAGTACTTCACGCTCGACGGCGAAGCCGTGCACGGTGAACCGCCGGGGCAAGTGCCGAACTATCCGGCGTCGCACGGCTGCGTGCGGATCTCCGACAATGCGATCAACTGGATCTGGGCCAACAGCATCATGCCGATGGGCAGCACGGTGATGGTCTACTGATCTTCGTGATCCCATTGCGACCGGCGTTGTCCTGGAGGCCGGGAAGTCTTATACTCCGGCGCTTTCTGGGCCCCGGTTCCGGCGGGCAGCCCGGTTCTGCCGACGAGAGGGTACTCATGGCCAACGCCGCGAAAGGCAAACCGGCCGCGAAGAAGACTGCTGCCGTGCCGGCCAAGAAGGCGGCCCCGGCCAAGAAGGCGGCCCCGGCCAAGAAGGCGGCCCCGGCGAAGAAGGCGGCCGCAAAGAAGGCGGCCCCGGCCAAGAAGGC
>Ga0209048_10001543_pt1 | contig 23538 bp, 20 predicted proteins | sample FrelakmetCRP12CR_FD_187146 | JGI IMG/M metagenome (GOLD analysis project Ga0209048, IMG submission 187146) | Freshwater lake sediment microbial communities from the University of Notre Dame, USA, for methane emissions studies - CRP12 CR (SPAdes)... | ecosystem: Environmental > Aquatic >... | reverse complement strand
CCGGAGCGGTGTAGGCCGCAGACTTGAGTGGCGCCGGTGACACCGCCCCGGTGCCAGCACCATGGATCAGCGCGTCCGCCGCCGCCGACTGGCCGGGCAGTGGTTTCCCGAGAGAGAACTTGTTCACGTCGACCTCCTTTTTGGTCAAAGAATCTCGCTTGCCAGCGACTCGATCTCGGCCGTCGCCAGCGCGTTGTCCAGTTCGACGACACCGAGACCGACCAGCACCGCGTCCCGATACGCTTTGCGTTCGCGCACGACCGTCGAGAGCAGCGGCAACAGGTCGTCGTACATCTCGCCAAGCGCCTCGCGGGCGTCTGCAACCTCACTGATGCGGGGATTGCTGGGCGCGATGGACAGCACCGAGTGCCGCCGGAGCGCAGGGTTGTAGAGCAGCGTGGCGCTGACCACCTCACCAAGCGCAGCCAAAGTCTCCAAATCGAGCTGCGACGCCCGGAGCGGTGTGACGAACACGTCGGCGGCGAGCAGTGCCGAGCGCAACTCCTTCGAGTCTCTTCCACCCGCATCGACGACGACGTGCTGGTAACGACCAGCCAGGTCCGCTGCCGCTGTCCGCACGTCCCCGGTCTTCTGGAGGCAGTGGACGACTGGCCGCTGCGGCTGTTGCTCCGAACGTCGCTCAGCCCAGCGCGCGCTCGACGCCTGCGGGTCCGCGTCGAGCAGGCATACGTCGATGTTCCGCCTCGTCAGCAGCACCACAAGGTTGCTGGCAATCGTGGTCTTGCCAACCCCACCTTTTTGCCCCCCCACAAGAATCACGCTCATGCGTTCACCTTCATTCGATTTGCCGTGGTTTGACGCAGATTGACGTGGCGCGAATCGACGTGCCGCGCTTTCGAATCACGTGCCATGGGATCACTCGCTTCCACGCCATTTGAGGCTCTTCGATATGACGCCATACGGCGTGCTATCAATCCACGTCGATTGATACGACGTGATACCAACCCACGTGCCGCCATTGCGATTCGATCCACACGGTTCGCTCCGATTTCATGTGACGTGATAGCAATCGCCCCAAAAAAAGGGAAGACAACGGCTGACCACGCTGTTACCGGGTAAGCGCACCGCCTCAATCGGGCCGTGGCGCGGTGCGTCGGCTCCGCGCGGCGGTCTTCGAGGCGGCGACGAATCTGGCATGGCACCAGACTCCTCGCTGGCAAACGGAGCGTCCTCGTCGTCGAATCCGCCGGAGTCGAACCCACGGCACTCACCGACACGGTCGGCGTGCGCACCAGCCGACGCTTGCGCCGGGCCGCTGTGCGCAGCAACGATGACGTAGATTTTCATAGGCAGATGAGCGTACTCGTCCAGCATGTCGACACTCCCAAGAAGATTCGGAAAGATGGCGACAGTCCGCAGCTGGACTGCTCTCGGCGGTGCCACCGCCGCGCCCAGGAAAGGCGCTCGCAAAATCGCCGAAGGCGATCCCCGCCGCAGCGGGCTTGGTTTTGCGACGGACCGCAGGCTGACGTGAGCTGCGTTATCGCGAATTTGACATCATATGCTACCGCAATTCTTGCCGGATAATTTGAGATCGAGGGAGCATTTTTCGGCCCGCAGCATTAGACGGGACGTGACGCTGGCGTCACCGACAATCGCAACCGTCCCAGTCATGCATTGAGCGGATCAAGCAGATGGGGACGGCAGACAAACTCGATTCGTTCGAGTACGTCCTCCGAGGCGGTCACCGTTTCGCCGGTCAGTTCCCAGCGCGTACTCCGCTTTCCCCGCTTCCATACCGGAATCGCCTCCGACAGGGCGGACCGGTACGCTTCCTCTATGGCTGGCGAATCGGTTACGTAGACGATCAGCCTGCTTTCGTCGGCCTTGGCAGCGTTCACGACCGCGATCAGCGCCATATCCCGTTCGCGGCCGATCTTCTTGGCATTCAACTCCATCTCCAACCAGATCGATCCATAGTCTTCCTCGTCGTCGAGCAAGAGGACGACATCGGGGCGTTTTCCACCCGGTACGTCCTGAGCACCGAGAAGCCGCTCCGGGATCACGGCACTTACATCGAATCGACTCATGAGACCAAGGACTGCGAGTTGTGCCGCCAGGTCGTGCTTGAGCCGGCTGTAATGTATGGACGACGGATCGGTGTTATAGGTCCCAAGGAAGTCGGGATAGACCTTCTCCGCGAGGCTGATCCCGTCCGGCGTGAGCATGTAGATTTTTCCGGAACGCAAGCATGGCGCCGAGACCCGCTTCAAAACCCCTTGCTCGATGAGCCGCGCCGCGTATCCGCCTTTGTTCAGCTTCAATAGCTGCTTGACAATGCCGGAAGTTGTCGCGTGAAACAGAAATGTCCAACCAGCGGCAACCACGCGTTTATCGCGCCCGCGCTGACGGGGAGATTGCCCGTTCAGCGCGGCGCGGATAACTTCGTAGGACGGGATTCGCTGCAGCTTCGGGTGGTTGCCGATGCTGTACTCGGGTACGGCGGGTTCCGGCAGGAGAGCGGATTCCATTGGTATTCCTTATTGTGCGTGGACTTGACGGCCATGCTCCATATCAAGTGCGAAATGGCCTGCGATATTTCTCGCCCGACGAACTCGCGCACGCGCTACACACCCGCCTTGGGCTCTGTGCCGATGATGCAGCGCTGTTCGGAGTGAGACACACCCCGATCTGGAGGGATGCTGTCTCGCGAAGCCTGGGAACCCTGGTTGCCGGGCTCACCGTAATCACTACGCTAGGTGTCCACTTCGCGACCCGCAATCGGACCGGGCTCCGGGAATCCCAGCCTTCACTGGTGCTCGGCTGGGGTGCGGCATCCGAGACTGCCACGCACGTCGTACATGCAATCCGTTCAGCGGCAAGTTCGGCCATTTGGCACAGGCGTGCACAAATAGGGGAAGCGATGACGACGCTTCCAAGTGCTGGGTGCTTTGACAGAATGATTGAGGCAAGCATACGGCTCCCGCAATGAGGTTAGTGGTACGGAGCGGACACGGTCGCCCCGACAAACTAAACTCAGGCGTACTGCGGTGCCTGTTTGCGCCTCGCCCGGGAGAAGGAACTCTCGGGCATTGGTACGCGTCGGTTTCCAACGCCGTTAAAGCATACCACTTTCGCCGCAGATATTTCAATGGCGACTGAGACCAGCCGAGCCCTACGCCGTCGGCCGCGAGAGCGGAACTGCCGTGCCGAATTCCAAGAACGCTGGCCAGCGGTGACCCCGGCCGGCTATGTGCCGCCAGGTGGCGTCTTACCGTAGACCGCCCCACGTCGTTCTGGTCGCAGGTGCCGGTTCCATCACACCAACCCCTGGTCCTTCGCCGACTCGACGAACTCCGCCGCCTCGCGCCGACTGTCGGCCCATAGCTCGCTGACGATGTATTCAACGGCGTAGTCGATCTGCTCTCGTGTCCACCCAAATCGGCATGCGAGTTCAAACTGCGCTTCGGCCGCCGCCTCCACCAGTTCGCGTTGCCGAGCCCGCTCGGCCTCCGCCAGGGCGCGTTGCATTTCCGCCATCGTAACCTCGTCGAATTCGCTGCTCTCTTCCATTGGTTTCCCTGCTGCTGCGCCAACCGACCACCCGATTCGGGTCAGTCGAACTCACTCGGGATTATGATCTCTTCGTACCATGCGCCTGCTCAGCGCGACGCCCGCGAGCGACCAACCACGGGTGGGCGGCCATACTGGCGACGATCCCGAACGGCCCGCCCGCCATGTATGCGGCGACCTCGGTCCAGCCCCCACCGGGGATCAGTTTCAGAACAACAAGGTTACCCCCACCGATCAGGAACGAGGTTAAGAACGCTGCGAACCTATGCCCCCGATTGACATTCAACGACTGCAAACCGAGGGCGAACACAGTCGCGAATGTCGATCCGAAAAGCAGCGCTTCCTTCACGATGGTGTTGCTTCCAAGATCAGCCGCGGTTGAAGTTCGACCCACGCACGCGACAGAACTCGCAGCACGGTAGAGTCCCGTCGCGCACGAGGCTCTTGATGCCGCGCCGAACCACGTTTGGGCAGTGATCGGTTCGACACCGGAAATGGCAGCGTCCATTGCTTCCGGCGGTGATACGTGACGGGTGACGCTTGAACCCGGTTCCGGGATCGGGGGCAATCATTGCGGCCAAATCGGGCCGAACGCGGTCAAGGGCCTGGCAGCTTTCGCACTTGGTATCCGCGTGGCGCAAGCGGTTCCTGATCTCAGTCCGTACACCGAATGACTGCCGCTCGCACTTCGGGCAGCCGAAGAAGACCCGGCTTGAGCACCGCAGCGCCGTGACGTACACGGTCATCACCTCGTCGCCGACCTGCGGCGAGCACTCGACGAGCACACCGTCACCGAGCCGTCCCGCGCGGTTTGCGCTTGCGGCCAGCACGCGGGGAAGCAGTGGGGCGTATGGAGCATTGACCCAGATGCTGCTGGCGTAGTCAGGATCGGCTTTCACGAGCTTTACCAGCTCGTCGACCTCGTCCTGGCTCCGGTTGGCAGACATCGGAGGTTCGTCGACTGTGACCGGCGAGCCCCCCGCCACCACTCGCAATGCTGCCATGCCCGTCATCGCCGCTTGTTGGAGGCCCGGGTCAGAGTAGTTGACCACCGATGTCTGCGGCGGCTGACGGTCCCGAGTCCCACCGGGCCGGTTGTCTCTGGGCAAGCACCAGCGAAGGTTTTCTGGCCGATTGTCATGCCCGTCCCCGTTGATGTGGTCCACCTCGCAGTAGGCCCCGTCCGGGCGCTGGTAATGGAACAGGACGACGACGCGATGGCAAAGAAAGGCATCGCGATACTGGCCGGAGCGCATGCGCAGTGCGAGGCGCTCCGGCGGGATCGACCCATGGAATTGCGGAGGGATCGAGATCGAGAGTCCAAGGTATCGGCCGTTCGCAGTTGGCGCCGGCCGCACCAAGTAGAGCCCGTCGGCGCTATGAATAAACACAAAGCCCCGTTCATCCACGACGATCAGGCCGGCGTCGATCATGGCCAGAACGACGGCGTCGCGCCAATCACGCGCAGGAGCGGTACGTCCGCCAGTCGGCAGCGTCGCCGCCTCCTCCGCCGAGTACCCGCGCCGCTGACGGTAGCTCGCCGTGCGCGGATCGACGCCGGCGGCCCTCGCAACATGCGCCCGGGTGCGCCACACGCCGGCCACCGCCATCCGAACGCGCCCCCGCTGATTGTCCGACTGCATTTGGTCGGTCGCCCACCTCACGTTGTCCGGCGCGTACGACCCCTCGTTGTCGATGCGGTCGACCGAAAATCGAGGCTGCCCCGGTTTCGGGAACAACAGCGTCTCAAGGGACATGTTGCCGGGGCGCGGGATAGCCACGATGTCACGCTGGTAGTTCTCGAAGCCCCCTGGCCCCTGCCACGCGGCGGCCACGGCAATCCCCCGCCCACCGTACCGGTGGTAGTCCCGGTGCTTCGGGTCGGTGCAGCGCAGGATCATCTTTCGCCACCGGCCGTAGAGGGCTTTTCTCGCTCTTTGGGATATGGTCTGCATCGCGAATTCCTTGCATAGGAACATCGATCATTGAGGCTGCCCTTGGTCCAACCATAACCGCCCCCCTCGCCAGCGGATCATGGATGTCCGTGAGGCGATTGTATCATATAGTGCGTGGATTCACAGTGCGTGGACTGCAAATTCCGGAGACGGCACCATGCGGTATGCGTACCGAAGTCGAACGGCTGCAAGAGAACGTCGCCCAGAACCTGATAGCGCTCCGGGGCGCCAAAGGTCTGTCGCAAGAGGGGCTCGCCTACGCAGCCGGAATCAACCGAACCTTCGTCTCCCGGATCGAGCGCCGGTTGGCAAACCCCTCGCTCACTACCCTGTGCGCACTGGCCAAGGTCCTCGGCGTCTCGGCCGTTCGGCTGCTGTCACCGCCACCTTGAGCCCGAGCGCATCTTCTCGACCTGCTTCGCGGCACCTCCTACGTCACCGCAGTCCCCCGGAGCATTCGCTAGACTGTGCGTTCCAGCGACGAGAGCAGCACGGGCCATAAGCGCGCCTTGGGCACGACCAGCCGGCCGCGCCCGCGTCGGACGCGGCTGGGCGCCGAAAACGCAGGCTGAGCAGGTCATGGCGAGCTAGGCGGTAACGGACTGGGCAGTGCACCCGTGCGGGCGGCGCTACGGCCGGAGGTCGAGCGCCTCCATAAGGTTTGCGGTGTCCTCTTCGAGACCGGTGGCGAAGGCGAACTGCGCCCCCCAATCCGGCCGGCGCGAGATTGCGCCGTCACCCCCTCTTGGTCGGGGCGGTGACATCGGCGGCGTCTCCACGAACGACCGACGGCCCCGCGCCCCTTCCGCTCTCTGGGCCAGGGGCACCGGGTCAAGTAGCAAACGATCAATGCGCGGGGGCGGCCATCGGTCCGCGTCGGCCGCCCACGCTCGGCGCCCATCGAAGTACCTCACCGCCAGGCGCCCAGCGTGTCCGGAAAATCTGCTTGGACGCCGCGCATGTCGGCGCGCCTCCGGTTAACCTGACCAGTCGCCGCCACCGCGCGCTCGATCTTCCTCATGGCCTGCAGGACGCCGCAACGGTTGTGCGACTCGCTCCAGATCAAAAAGTTGGTCGCGGTCTTGGGCACCCTGCCGCGCCACTCGATCTTTGAGTTGGTCCGTCGTACGCCGCCGCACAACGGCGATCATTCCGCATCCCAATGCACCGACCCGTCGCTGCAACTGTACCGAATTTGCCGCCTGACAACACGCTAATGGGCCTCCTTAACGGTGAGTTTTCGCCGCCATTTCGCCGTGGTTTCGAGCAGCGCAATGCCCCTTGGCGGCTTTGGCTGCAGGTCCTCCAGTACTCAGTTGCCGCGGCGAAGTCCGTGCTCGATCCGCAGCCATCTGTGCGCGGTTACCGCGTCCTCGCGGCCCGTCGGAGCGGCTTGGGATTGCTTCGCTATCGGACACCGCCTAGCCCACCGCACGCAGGCTCGGCCGCGCGATTCGACCCCCCCTTGGGGAGCAATAGTGTTTAGGAGCAGCGGGACCCCCCCCGCATCCGGCAAGCCCGCCTCGATGTGCACGTTGTGGCGTGTGCTTGGTCCACCATTCCGCGCCCATCGCCAGCGCTTCCATCAGCGCTGTAGTTGGTCTGTAGACCACTTCGGATTCCGCGAACCCCAACGTTCGCCCAGCAGAATGCTCATGGAAACGCAGCGCAGCCGCACCCGGAAGCTGTGCATGGTGTGCAATGTGCATCATGTGCAATGTGCAATGTGCATCATGTGCAATGTGCATCATGTGCAATGTGCAATGTGCATCATGTGCAGCTACCGGGTGCGGAAACGCTGCCAGCGGACACCCAGATGTCGCCCCTCGAAGCTGGGTGCGGTGCCCCGACGTGCAACGGGTAACCCGGTCGGCTTCCACCTCAGGCATTCCACGGACCTTGAGGGGAAGGCACCGCCGCTGGAGGTTTCATCCGTTGTCTGCAAATGGATCGTCCCAGGAACGCAATTCCGCGTTCTCCACTTATACTGAAATCGATGTTGATTTCCCTTGATCCAGCATCATGCAAAAATATCTGGTCCAATATCTCCATACTCGGGAGCTGACCTCTTAGCGCTCCTGCTGATTGTCTGGAAGGACCGCTCAGGCAAATCACTGCCTGGTGCGATGCTCGCGACCGACGACTCTGCGCATCCCGCGCCTGGTGTCGGGGGAGTGGCGGAACCTTGCTGGCAACCCCAGCCCGCCATTTTCGAGGACATCGCCATGGACAACGGTCGACAGCAACACCGCCCCGAACCTCCCCTCTCCGACCTCCGCTGCGACGCACACGGGCAGCATTGGACTGTCTGCATCGGTGACCCGTACGCCGTCGGGGCGATGCGCCAGCGTCGCGTCGACACCGGCGGGTCCGACCGCTTCGACGACGACGTAACCGCGCGGCGTGCCGCCCACGAGCACGCACTGTCGCCGCACCCCACAGCCGTACCTGCGCCCGCATCGATTGAGCCACCGCCGCCGCCCGCTCGCCATTGGTCGTACGGGGCCGCAGCCGGCTACACCGCGCGGCACGACCCCGAACTGTTCGAAGCCGCCTACGGCGACGCGGAGGGGCACCCGGACGCCGGCACGTCTTGACCTGCATTCAGGTGCCGCCTTCGAACCCGACCACATCAAGACCCTAAACCAAGGAATGACTATGAACACGACGCAACCCGGCCCCGACATCACCGCTGAAACAGAACCGACGCGGGCGAAGACCGACGCCGAACACATTATGGAGTTCCTGCAGGAGTGCGAGCAGATCATTCCGACGGCGCCGAACTGGCGCGAAATACTGCTTGACCAAATGCTCAAGGCCAACCCTGAGTTGACGCGGTGACCACAGAACACATCGACGATGTGGCTATGCAACCCGCGGATCTCTTCACCCGTGCTGTTGCAGACCGCATCGCGACATCCAGCCTCGACTCCCTCCTGCTGCGGAGTTATCGCTAGTGCCCAAACTATGGCGGCGGCCGCGAGCTGCGCGGCAACAAGACCGTCGCGGCAACCGCGCAGAGTTCCCTGCGCGAGGTGGCTTTCGCGAACGGGCGGCTGGATCAAAGTACCAGGCGCTGCAGGCGGCGCCCAACCCCCCGCTGAACACAGCGTCGACAAGTTCGGGCGCCGCTTCAGCGCCGGCGACAAAGTCGTTCATTTCGAGAATAACTACGACCGGGATGCCTGCAAGGGCGTCACCCGCTTCGTGACCGGCATCGACCTCGACGACGAGGAACTCGCCGTGGCGTTCGATAGGCAGGTGGTCACCTACCCTACGGTGAACTCGACGAGCTCGTGCTCTGTCATGGGACGACCTTTCACAAGGCGCAGGGCTCGGAATACCCCCGTCTATTGTGCGAGTCGCCAGTATTTCCCGTCGCGTTCGATGGTCCCAGTCGCCGTCAACCACTGGAGCCTGAACTTCACCTGAGCGTCCGTCGCCCAAGAAACGCCGATGGTTTTGCTAAGGTGCTCGTGCGCCTGCTCCATGGTCACTCGACTCGTTGCAAGCAGATCCAACAGTTCGACGACGCCGCTGATGTTTCGCTTGAGTAGGTCAAGTAGGATGGCGCGGTCACGCTGTGATCTCAGCAACTCGCCATCTTCCGTCAGCACGATGCGGTCACCATCGAAGTTGATGAGACCAAGTGGCGTCAACACCGCCCGGATGTAAGACTCGACAACCTTGTGCTTCGTCACTTTCTCGAAGTTCTTCATCACCCACGCAGTTATCGAATCGAGCGTCGGCTTTTGGGCTCCGATCTCGTCGAGGAAGCCAAGCAGCGACTCGAAGAACTTCTCCTGGCCACCGGGAAGCGGCCACAGCGACGCACTCTTGTCGGACGCACTTGCTGGGCTCTCTTCGGTTAGGAGGTCTTCGAGGTTCAGCCGGAAGAGGTGGACGGTCTCGCGCGTGGCTCCAATCTGGTGCTCCATCAGCAATTCCACCAACCGCTTGCCGTCGATCAAACTGATTGGCGTCTTGCCTTGAGCCGCGGCCTCTGCGAGAGACCCTTCCGCAAACCTTGATGTGGTGATAATCAGGCCGCGTTGGTCGGAAACAAGGCTCCCCCGCAATTCCCGGATGACCTTTACGCCGACCGTGCTTCGCTCCTTGAATCGCTTCACCTGGATCGCGGTGCGAACCCTTGTAACGCCACCAACCGTGAGCGTCGCCTCAACATCGATACCGCCATCACCAGAGTACCGCGTGACCTTTACCTGTTCGAAGCCGATCTCTACGAGGAGTCGCCCAACAATGAGTTCGAGCTGACGGGGATGCATCTCATGCAGGAACTCGAGTAGCTCGTCGGCAACCTTTGCGTTCCGTGAGGCAATTGCTGAATCGAGTGCCTCGCCCACAGTCGACAGAGCGAGCGAGAAGTGACCCTTGCCGGTGAATCGGAAGGTGCCGGCAATCCCAATCTCCGCAGCCTTCTTCACCGCCGAGTAAAGCTGTGCGCCCATGGTCGCTTCTGGGGTCTGCCCGCTCGGCTGGATGAGATTCTTCTTGAGCGCGCGCTCTGCGATTTCCCGGTAATGCAACGGCGCCCCTGACTCCTTGAGCACGGCTTCCGCAGCTTCAAGATAGGTCACGATCTGTTACTCCGGCGTACGTTGGTGTTGAGCGAGTAGGGTCTGCGAGTGGCGAGAATTGGCCGGACGACATCCGCGGGGCGATTGCATTGAGCATCCCCCCGAAGACACTGCACAAGCCACCGGCAGATGTGATTCAGGAATCATAGTCATGTGCGGACGCCAGGACACCTGCGACATTGCAGTGCTCGGGGGAATTGTAGGTATCACCACAGGCATGCTCCGAACGCATTAGCTGGCACTTGCGACAGAACGATCATAGTGTCGCAAGTAGATCGGGTGGGTTGTCGGCCGCCGAACTATTCAGGTCGCGCCAAAATTCCAAGGCAGTGGCGGTGCGAAATTCGACGTGTCGCCGAAGGGCCTTCTCCAACGCGAAATTGAACGGCGCCGGGAGTGCCTGCGCCATTTCCCTCGGTTTGCCTGCCAGAATTTCATCGCGGCTAAATCGAAGCTCCTGTCCGAGCAAGACCTGCAGGAACAGAAGCCCGCAGTGATAAATGTCCAGTCGGTGATCCAATTGCCCGAATTCGTTTGGGGAAATCGCCTCCGGCGGCTTGATCCACTCGGCTAGAACCGTGTTCTGTGCGTCAACGTGCGGTATGAGCTTGGTCAATCCAAGGTCGCCCACCTTGAAGGTCATCGCACCATTGATGGCTCCGTCAGTGCGCTCCGGGAGTAGCGCGTCCCTGACCCATTGGAAGAACACGTTGCCCATGTGTATGTCCTGATGAACATAGCCCGACACATGGATGAAATGCACGGCCTGCAAGACACATCTTGCAACCGCCGGCAGCCAGATGGCCCCGTCGAAACCATCACGGGCAATGAACTGGTGCAATGGCCAATAGCAACGCTCGCAAACGATGTAGAACGTGTGCTGAAACTCAAATGCGTCGAAGACGTGCGTGACGTTTGGGTGCCGAAGCTGCATCAGCTTCATGAACTCGGCGGCGGCTTCGCCCTGTACGACTTCATAGGGTAGATTGCGCGGCTTGAATACCTTGGCCGCCAGGTCGTTGTTCCACGTATCGGTGCAAGCGAAGACGATGCCGAAGTTACCCTGCCCGATCTCACCAAAGATGCGATAGGTGTTGCCGGTCAACGGGCTAATAATGCTGGTTCCCGGTAAAGGGGCTGTGAATCTAGGTTCAATCAGAGGTTGCGGTGCGGCAACTGCCACCGGCATGGTGCCGTCGCCCACATTCGAGGCCGGGCTTGGTTGATCGTGATTTTCGGTGTTCATGCGGATCAGAAAGAAAACACGTCGCTGCCGATGCCAGAGGTCATTGTCGGCAGACGTGTCGCCTATGTGAATGTCTCGAAGAGCGCCGGCACCACGATCTGTAATCTTCTCATCTTGGCACAGCCTTCCCCAACATAGTGCCGCCTACCTATGCAGCGGCCGTCGCCGGCAAACCTATGCATTGTAGAACTCGATTCGCTCGTAGCGCTTGCTCTCCAGCGCCTCCTGAATCAGCGACTGTATGGCGGGCATGACCGTTGGCTTGCGCGAACTTATGTCGATGAGATCGAATGGACCAATCTGCCGTACATCCTTCGCAAGCGATAAGACGCTTGAACTCTCGCCGTGCAGATTGGCCGCCGTCACCTTGACTACCAGCACGGTATCCCGCGCATAGTGCGAGTCGAGCCAGAGCACTCCGCTGAAACTCCATTCCTGCCCGTGGCGGAAGTCCTCGCACTGGGCCGAGAAGTTGCGGCATCTAGGGAATATGTCCAACCTGAACTCATGCTTCCCGACGACACGGCTCTGAATGTTGAATGATGGCGGGACAAAGAGTTTTTCGTAGGAGCGTTCGATTCGAGGCGGCGTCGGTCCGCTCGGACTAAACAAGATCGCTTTCTCGTTTATCCAACCACCCATCACCTGCACCTCGATGATGATGTTGTCCGCTCGGATGTTTCCCGTATTTTCGACGACAAGCGTGATCGGTACTTGACCGTAGTACACCTCCAACCCGTTGTGAAAATTCTGCACGAACCGTGGTACCGCTTGGTCTTTGTACTCCGCGTACCGCTTGTCGAGCCCGGAGTCATAGTTGATCTGATTGAACGGCCCGGCGTCCTGTGCCGGTTTGGGATGGGCCGTCAAGATGCCGGCGACGAGCGCCGCTGACTCGTCGGATGACAGTGGCCGGACTTGGTAAATCACCACTGGTTGCTGCGGTGCCTCAAACCGGATGGCGAATTCCGGTTCGGACTTCTTGACTTCGGCGAGTTGCTGCTTGAGCTTCGCGTTCTCTGCGTCTTTCGGATGCTGCTCCGGTGGACGCAACCAGCCATCTGGAACGTGGAACGTCTTGACCCCGTGCCGTTGGGCTGTGATGAGCAGATGAATGTCTTGACTGATGATGCGTTGTTGGTTTTGTGCAATGCCATGTGCATGAAGCACTTCGGCGACCACACAGGCATCCGCGTCGTCTGGTCCGAGATCGTCGAACTGCTGCCAATCAATGCGCCGGCATCGGGCGGCAGTGATAGCGACACGCGGCGGACCTTCCGTTAGAACGACGGGCTTCCCATCCGCAGCCATCGGCGCCATGAGGCGATTGAAGTCACGCGCCCGCACCGCCAGCCGACCGTCCTTCTTTTTGCTATCGACCTCCTTGAGTACGGTCGGCGTGACCAAGACGAGGATTGGTCCGGTCGGATCAATATCTTGCCAAGGCAATTGGTCCAGTGGCAAGCACTCCAAGATCACATTCGAGTCGATAAAGACTTTGGTCTGGAAATCGGGGGGGTCGTCCGGCATGGCAGGAAATTCGTCCGTCATCGCTTCAGCGTCGCAGTCGTCGTGAGATAGTCGTGCTTCGCTCACCGGGAAAGTACGGCGTTGTGCCGCCGATCTTCTCGGTGTTGGCTGCGCGTGCCCAACCACACAATGCGTCTGGTTCTCCGATGGTTGATCTGACTAGGTGCTTCTTCGATTGATGCGATTAGGGCGCCGGTGATTGACCCGGGAATCCGCCCTTCGCCTTCAGGCCGTCATACACCACGTCGAGCACGATCTTGGCGAAGTCCTGCTTCACGCGGTCGCTCGCCATGACCTGCTCGGCCATGCTCTTGTAGTTGTCGAATCCCTCGACCACGGCGTCCATCAGGGCCTTCTTGAAGTGGCCACCTTCGAACTGCTCCTTCGTGTTCTGAGTCGCCTGCTGGGCCAGCGTCTCGTCCTCCATCATCTTGCCAGCGATGTGCTTGACGTAGGCCACCTTGTCAGCGTCGCTCAGATCGCCCTCGAAGACTTCGTTCATGCGAGCGATGAGGGCCGACAACGCGATGTACTCGTCCGGATGAGGCTCCCCGGTGCCGACGCTAATCGGCTTCAGCAGATGGTCCTCACCGTCGGCGCCAAGGCCGATCTTTGCTGGCCCGAGATTCCGGACCTTGTGGTGGGTTAGCACGAGCGCGGACAGGTCGATCTTCTCCTGCCCAACACCGTCACGGATTAACGGGATGAGGCACTTGTAGAAAATGTAGTGCTTCTCCAGATCGGTGTCGCCGTAGTCGATGATCTGGGAGAGGAAGTCGTAGGCCCGAATGAAGCTGCCCATGTCCTTGATGAACAGCTCCAGCGCGTCGATGGCCTTCTCGTCCTTGGCCTTTGCCGCATCGGCCATCCGACCGCGGTAGCGCTCGACGGCCGGCGCGATGATCGCTTGTAGTTGTTGCTGCTTACCGTTGGGGTCGTAGTAGGTCAATGCGAAGGCGTCCACCTCGGCTGGCAGGTAGATACCAGAGCCGTCGAGCTTGGTCTGGATGTTGTGGACGATGTTCGGGTCGGACACGCCGGAGAGCGCCGCCGTCTTGAAGAACGGCTCGAAGTCGAGACGCACCTCCTCGGCATCGTTCACGAAGTCGAGGATGAAGGTCTCGTCCTTGCCGGGGTAGGTGCGGTTGAGGCGGGAAAGGGTCTGGACCGTGGCCACGCCGGAGAGGCGCTTGTCCACATACATAGCCATGAGCTTGGGCTGGTCGAAGCCGGTCTGGAACTTATTGGCGACCAGCAGCACATCGAACTCTTCGGTGTTGAAGGCGTCGCGGATGTCGCGGCCCTTGAGGCCGGGATTCATGGTGTGTTCGTTGAACTTGTCCGGTCCGCTCTCCGGGTCGATCACGTCCCCGGAGAAGGCGACCAGCGTCGCGATGTCCATGTACTTGTTCTCGGCGATGTACCGGTCCATCTCCAGCTTGTACCGGACCGCCTCCTTGCGCGAGCCGGTGACGACCATCGCCTTGGCCTCGCCACCGAGTCGCCACACGACATTCTTGCGGAAGTGCTCGACGATGATCTTGACCTTCTGGCCGATGTTGTACGGGTGCAGCCGCACCCAGTAGGCGATCTGCTTCGCCCCCTCGGACTTGTCCACTTCCTTGTCGTCGTACTCTTTGCCCCCGTGGGCGATCTTGTAGGCGATCCGGTAAGGAGTGTAGTTCCGCAACACGTCGAGAATGAAGCCTTCCTCGATGGCCTGCTGCATCGAATAGACATGGAAGGGCACCGGAACATTGGAAGGCCCCGGCGCCTTGGTCGGGTCCGGCCTCCGGCCGAACAGCTCGATGGTCTTACCCTTTGGCGTCGCTGTGAAAGCATAGAAGCTCACGTTTGCCGGCAGCTTGCGGGAGGCCATCTCCTCCAGCAGCAGGTCCTCGGCGGTGATCTCGACCCCTTCCTCGGCCTCCTCGGTCGTGAGCGCGGCGCGGAGCTTTCGGGCCGAGGTACCGCTCATCGAGGAGTGGGCTTCGTCCACGATCACGGCGAAGCGGCGATTCTTGAGACCCGTCTCGCCACGAATCTTCTCTAGTAGGAACGGGAAGGTCTGCAACGTGACGATGATGATCGGCTTGCTGTCGGTCAGGGCCTCGGCGAGCTGCCCGGTCTTCGCGCCGTGCTCACTGGTGATCCGCGCGACCACGCCGTGCTTGTGCTCGAACTGGTAGATCGCGTCTTGCAGTTGCGAGTCGAGCACCGTCCGGTCGGTGATGACGATCACCGAGTCGTAGACCTTGGCGTCCTTGGCGTCATGCAGGGACGAAAGCTGGTGCGAGAGCCACGAGATCGAGTTCGTCTTGCCGGAACCCGCCGAATGTTGGACGAGGTAGGTGTGACCGGCGCCCTCCACCCGCGACGCAGCGATGAGTCGGGTCACCGCCTCCCACTGGTGGAAACGGGGGAAGATCAGCCCTTCCTTGGTCGTCTTCTTACCGTCCTTGGCGGTCTTCTCCACCCGTTCGAGGTGAACGAAACTACCGAGGATATGAAGCCACGCATCGCGCTCCAGCACGCGTTCCCATAGGTACGATGTGCGGTAGCCGAGTTTGTTCGGCGGGTTGCCGGCTGCCCCATCGTTGCCGAGGTTGAATGGTAGGAAGCGGGTCGCGCCACCGGTCAACTCGGTCGTCATGTAGACCTGATCGGTGCTGACCGCGAAGTGAACCAGTGCCCGGCGCTTGAAGGCGAGCAGCGGCTCGGTCTTCTTGGTCGTCGGGTCCTTTGGCGGCCGATCCTTTCGGTACTGGGCGATGGCATCCTGCACCGACTGGGTGAAGTCTGTCTTCAGCTCGGCGGTGGCCACTGGGATGCCGTTGACGAAGAACACGAGGTCGATGCTGCCCTCGTGATGGAGCGAGTAGTGGACCTGCCGCATCACGCGCAGGCGCACCTTGGCGTAGCGGGCGGCGATCTCCGGATTGTGCCCGTGGGACGGCTTGAACTGGCACAGCTCGAAGCGGGCGCTGACCGCCTTCACCGGATGCCGGAGGACGGCAACGGAGCCGTCAGTATCCATGACGCTGCAGATACGCTCCAGCAGAAGCTTCTCGGTGCTGCCGTTGTGCCAGTCTTTGAGCTTGGCCCACTCGATCGGCTGCGTCTCCTTGAGGTACCCGATCAAGTCGTCCGGGAAGATCGCCATTTCGCGGTCGTAGCCATTGTCGTCGGCCGAGTAGAGCCACCCGTGGGCGGCAAGGTACTCCGCCAGTTCGGCCTCGAAATGCTTTTCTTGGTGGAGGGAAGGCATCAGACAGTGAGCTTCTGCACGTAGGGCCGCATGGCCTTGTCGAGCCGGATCATGGCATCGACAAGCGCGTGCTGGATTTCGGGCCACTTCTCTTCCGGAGAGCGGTAGCCACCGTCGATCACTTTGCGAATGCGACACCCCGCGCTTTGCGGAAGCTCCTGCCAATCCAGCGGCTCTCCGAATGCGGTCTCAATCTCAGTCTGATGCGCCTGCAGCGCCTTGAACGCCTTCAAGTTGTCCTCATCGCGACCGGCCCCGAGGCCGATCCACAGCTCGGCCTGTGAATCTTCCTGCCGCACGGTGTAGATCAGCGCAAATCCGGCTCGGCCGATACCGCTGGCGAGCCAGCCGTCCTCGGTCGGGTTGCGGCCAGCGTGCAGGTTGGTCTTGGTCTTGGCGTACTCCAGCAAACCTTCCCAGAACCGCGATCTCAGGCCATGCCGCTCAGCACGATGCTCCCGCTCCTGCTTCTTCTTGAGGTTGATCTGAGTCTGAAACTCTTCTGCCTCCGGCAATGGCACGATCTGCTGAACGTCTAGCAGCACTTCGCCACCCGCCATCCGATACGGCTTCAAGCGGACGCAGCGGATGTCGATGCCCCGCTCGTTCAACCACATGACTGAGGTCGCCAGTTCCTTGCTGAAGTCGGCGGACGCCAGAATGATACGGGTGTCGCCGCCGAACTGATCCTCGTCCGGTTCCGTCCAGCCGAGAAACTCAAGTACCTCCTTCTTGGCGGCCTCCGCATCTGGATTCGGGACACCCTTGCTGCGGGCGAGCGTCTCGACCATATCGGCAAAGGTCATGGGCGAGATCATCGCGGCGTACCGAATCGCCTGCAGCTCCATGTGGCCGCCGTCCTCGGTCCGCTTCAGTTCAACGACTACGAGGTTCGCGAGCTTATCGAGGCACAACAAGTCGATACGACGATTGCTGTCCTCCCAATCTCCAAACTCTTCAGCGACGACCAAGAGATCGTCCCCCAGCACGTCGATCCGGTCGCGGAGCAGGCGCTGCAGGTCCTTGCGCTCGTACAATCCCTCCGAGCCGAACTTCGTGACTGTGAGCGGCGTCAGCTTGTCCTTGGTGATTTGGTAGATAGCCATCAGGCGGCCTCTCGTACGTCTATCTTCCCGGTCACGGCCGCCGAAATGAGCGCGGTTCGATGTTCGCGCATGAGGTCGATGGACCGCTGCGATTTTTCGATCAGTCGGGAAAATTCTCCCAGCGTGCGATCCACGAACTCCGCAATCCGTTGTTGTTCACCAATCGGCGGCAAGGGTACTTTCACGTCCTTCACGTTGCCGCAGTTGAGGTGCGGATGTAAAGCGCCAGTTTGAATCGCCTTGAGCGATTGCAACCCGTAATCTGAGTTGAGCAACCATGCCAAGAATCGGCCAGAAAGCATTTTTGCGACTGGTGAAACGATAATGAGCGCATGGCAGTTGGCCCCTTCGTGCTCTGGTGTCACAACAGCCACTTGCCCTATGTCACCCGTTTGAACAATCAATACGTCACCAGCCTTCAGGATCGACTTGGAATGCTCTAGGCTCCACTGGGGCGCGACGAAATACTGGCCGTCAAAGACGATTCGATTTTCTTTGATGTGAAGCGACTGAAGATAGGTAACCCCTTGTTCGACGAGTATGTCGCGCGTTGGGCCGACGAACCCGTTGGTGATCTTAGTGCTGACGGAGGCGATTCGACGGACCTCCCAATGCGCCGGTACCTGCCCGAGCCACTCCACGCCGCTTTCCTTCATGGGCGCCGTAGGGTCCAGGCCCTTGGTAACAGCGCGGGAAATAACGGCCTGCCGTTTCTCCTGAAGAAGCTCGATCAGTCGCTCCTGTTTGGCGATAAGCGTGTCGAGCTTGGCAGTTTCGCGGTCAAGAAAAGAGCTAATGGAGACTTGTTCCGCCTCCAGTGGGTACGCGGCTCGCTCGTCAAGGTAGGCAGACGAGTCAAGGTTCTGGATACCAGTGTTCTGCTTGATAGAACATACGTTGAGGCGGGTCGCGTAGATGGCGTCATGCAAGTACGTCAGAAAGGATGGGGCGAAACCACGCCGCACCGGCATTCTTGCAACGAAATTCGAGCAAACGGCAGGGAAGTTCTTGTCGAACAGTACGACAACTCCAACCAGTTGGCCTTCCCCGCCACCAGATTTCTCGATAAGCAGGTCCCCATTCTTGAGAAGGCGAGAATTACGTAGATTGTCTGCAATGGCACGATACGTATATTCGCCATCAACAACGCGATTCCTCGTGCGATCAAAGTCGGCAACGCGGATGCACACGATGTCGCTTTTGCCGTCCGGGTCGTCGCCCCATATACCGTTGAAGCATCCCTCGACCGTCCACTTGAGACGATCAATGGTCCAGCCCTCGGGTACCATTCCCAGCCATTCGATGCCGCATTTTGTGTACGACGGATACGCCGGCCACTTCACGCCGTTACCTCCGCCAACAATCCCATAATCTCCCCAGCGAGCGCCTTGAGATCGCGGTCGATCTCATCCAACGGCCGGGGTGGTACGAATTTGTAGAAGTGCCGGTTGAACGGTATTTCATAGCCGATCTTGGTCTTGTCGTGGTCGATCCACGCGTCCGGGACGTGCGGTAACACCTCCCGCTGAAAATAGGCTTGCACGTCGTCCTTGAGTGGCACGTTCTCGGTGTCGCGCAGGTCGGCGTCGGGCTCCGGATTGCCCTTGCTGTCGGTGCAGACCTCGGCGGTCTCGTCGCGCTCGGATAGCGCCTGAAGGAGCGCCTTTGCCTGCGGTGGGGCCAGAGACACGCCAGCACTGTCTAGCAACTTCTTGAGGGCCTTCTGGAACGGGTCTCGGGCCTTCCAGACCTTGCTCGCGTCTAGCGCGGCCAGCGCTGTCTTCAGTTTGGGCAGATCCTTGCCCAGCTTCACCAGTGCCGTCACCTCAGCAAGGCGTGCCATGCGTTCCGGACTGACGGCAAAGTTGAGGCGCAGGGGGCGCTCCACGGTAATTGTTCGGTAGCCCAAATCGTCGTTGTCGAAGACCTTGCTCCACTGGTTGGTCTCGAATGCCCCATAGAGACGCACAATACGGTCAATATCCGCCTCTCCAAGTTCCTTGCGCTTGGCTCCGAGGCTCTTGCGCATCTTCTGGTAGAACTCGGCACCATTGACGAGCTGAACTTTGCCCTTGCGCTCGTGGCGCTTGTGGTTGGTCAAAATCCAGACGTAAGTGGAGATGCCCGTGTTGTAGAACATATCGGTCGGCAGCGCGACGATGGCCTCAAGCCAGTCGTTCTCGATGATCCACTTGCGGATGTCTGACTCGCCGGAACCCGCCGCGCCGGTGAATAGCGGCGAGCCATTGTGTACGATGCCGATCCGCCCGCCGCCATCGCTCGGCCGCCGCATCTTCGACAGGAGGTGCAGCAGGAATAGGAGCGACCCGTCCGAGATACGGGGCAGGCCGGGGCCGAAGCGGCCGTGATGGCCCTTCTTCTCATATTCGTCGCGGACTTCCTTCTCGACCTTCTTCCACTCGACGCCGAAGGGTGGGTTCGCGAGGCCATAGTCGAACGTCTTGCCGGCATGTCCGTCGTTGGACAGGGTGTTGCCGAACACGATGTTCGACACGTCCTGCCCCTTGATCAGCATGTCTGCCTTGCAGATCGCGTAGGACTCGGCATTCAGTTCTTGGCCGTGGACAACAAGTTCCGCCTGCGGGTTGAGCCCGCGTAGATGCTCTTCGGCGATAGAGAGCATCCCGCCGGTGCCGGCGGTGGGGTCGTAGAGAGACCGCACCACTCCGGGCTTGGTTAGGGCGTCGCTGTCGGCGTCGAACAAGAGATCAACCATGAGTCGGATCACCTCGCGCGGCGTGTAGTGTTCCCCGGCGGTCTCGTTTGAGAGTTCGGCAAACTTCCGGATCAACTCCTCGAATACCAGCCCCATGTCGGCGTTCGAGAGCGCATTGGGGTGCAGATCGACCTTGGCGAATTTCTCCACCACCTGATAGAGCAGGTTCGACTCCTCCAGCTTGTCGATCTGCTTCAGGAAGTCATAGCGCTCAAAGATGTCGCGAGCGTTGTCGGAGAACGCACCGACGTACGCGATCATGTTCTTGCGGATGTTGTTGGCGTCTGCCAGCAACCGCTCGAAATCGAGCGGAGACGTGTTGTAGAACGTCTGCTTCGCCTTCCGGACGAGGAAGTCGTGCAAGGGCATCTTCAGGCCCTTGCGCGCTTGATACTCCTTCAGCACGTCCGCCTTGGTCGGCTCCAACACGCAGTCCAGCCGCCGGAGCAAGGTGAACGGCAGGATGACCTTGCCGTAGTCGGCTTGCTTGTAATCGCCCCGCAGGAGGTCAGCGACCGACCAGATGAGGGCCGAGATGCTGGTGTGGTTCATGTGTTTCTCTTCGTCCGTTTGGGACCTATGGAAATTCCGTTCGCTTCGCAGTGCTTCAGGATGAGCACCTCAACCATGTTTGCCATGCTGCGGTGATCCTTCTCGGCGGCCGCCCGCAGCAGTTCTCGGACGGTTTCCGAAACCCGCAAAGTGACTGTCACAGAGGTATCTTTCGCCATGTCCGCTCCGTTGCGAGATGGTACGCAGCGAAACGCGTTCCTATTGCGTTCGGACTGCATACAGTACGAAGCAGAATAGCAGTCTGCCCTGCTTCGCACAATGTGGGGGCAGCGCGCCGCCGGAGGTGAGCGAACGCGACGATGGGTAACGGCCGGTCGCTTCGCCGAGCGTGGGCCGCCGAAACCGGGATTCAGCGGGCCAAGTCGGGGCTCGGCTGGCTTCGGAGACTAGGACGGAGGCCCGTATTTCATTTTATGGGGACCAATATTTCAGCTTATGGGGTCCAAATTTCACTTTATGCGCAAATCCACAACAGGGGGCCCGCATTTCGCCTAATGATCACCGGCAGACCCCGACTCGCCCGCAATCGCTGCTAGATTCACATCCGCCGCGCTTGATGACAGCGCAGTTGCGGAACATCGTCCTATGGGGCCCCGGCGTCCCGGGCAGTGAAGAGCATCAGCGCCGCCTCCTCAACAACGCCATCACGCGAGCGGAGATGAGCTGCAAAGTCTTCGTGCGGACCCAACCGCAACCTACTCAGCCTCCTTTCGTAGCGGCCACTGTGACACCATAGGGTGCCATCCTCTCTGACTCTACCCATGAAGACGACACCGCCCTCCCCCGTCGCCTTTGAGAAGGCGTACTACATCAAGCTTGGCCGAGGCGGCTGCTGGGAAACCGAATCCATCGCAACCGGGAAGCTTCGGTTAGGGTGGTCGAAGCAGTCCCTTGATGACCTGAACTCGAACGACGCAAACCGATGGGAGCGCATCGCGAAACAGCTTCGCGCCGACAAGGCCACGGCGCAGGTCGCGACGAATGACCTCAATCGCCTCCGCGACATCGTGCAATCCACGTCGGAAGACGTATGGATTACGTTTCACGAAGCGAAGTTGTGGTGGACACGCCTCGCTGAAGGTCCGGTCGAGGGCGACAAGGTTTCCAAGTTTCGGCGCACGCTGCACCCGTGGAAGGACAAGGCCGAGAGCGGTCGACTGCTCGTGGTAAATGAGCTGCCCGGCAAGATTGCCCAGTTGCAGGGTTTTCGCGGGACTGCCTGCGATGTAAAGGAGGCGGAGCTGCTCAAACGCGTGCTTAGTGGTACACGCAGCCAGCTCGCGTCCGAAATCGCATCGCAGAGAAGCCTACTTTGCGAGCACCTCAGCCGAGCGATTTGCGAGCTGCACTGGAAGGATTTCGAAACGCTAACCGATCTCGTCTTTCGGGATGCCGGGTGGGTGCGCGTAAGCGTCCTCGGCCAGCACGCGAAGGCGTACGACTTAGAGCTGCGCGAGCCTATCACCGGCAACCGCTACGTCGTGCAGGTCAAATCGCAGGCTACGCGAGCCGACCTCGACGAGACAGTCAAGAATTTCTCGCCTGAGGACTATCGGCGCGTCTTCTTTGTCGTTCACTCGCCTTCGCACGACCTGGCCAGCGCGAAGAAGCTGCCAGCACACGTCGAGCTTGTTCCGCCGGCGCGTCTTGCTGAACTCGCTGTTGATGCCGGCCTATCGAAGTGGATTGAAGACAAGGTGGCGTGATTCGATTCTCGCTCCTTGCCCAACGCCCCGCGTCCAGCGCCATTTCGTGAGCGCCGACTCGATGCCCTCTTACACCGATTCCCCTCGAGGCTATGCCGCCAAGATTCTCGCACGTGCCTGCTACCGCTGCCGGTACTGCGGACTCGACGGAACCGCATTCTTTTCCGGTATTGGGGACTTTGCTAATTCGACCTCTCCATTGCTGCGGGGGAACGGTCAGTGAGCATCTTCACCGAATACGAACGTTGCGTCGCGGACAGGCGTTCACGCTGACCGGATTCGAGCGCGTTGACGGCATTGAGTATGCGCAGTCATGGCTGGTAGCGGGGCCGCGCTGATGGCAGCTCGTGAATCCACGGCGGGCCACGGCGCCGTGCGCCAGTTCTGTACTGCGCGCTTCGGGCGTTATTTCTTGCGCGGAGCCTTGCCCTTCACGTTGCCCAGTTGCTTCAGTCTTTCCGCTGCTTCCCGCTTCCCGACCCCACGAATCGCCGCCAGCTTTGAGAGCTGCTCCCCTCGCGGTTTTGCCTTCCCCCGCTCCCAGTTGTAGACCGACTGGGCGCTGACCCCCAATAGCATCCCAAAATCAGCGGCGGAAAAGCCCAGGCGGTTGCGCTGCGCATGTAGCCCCTTCGCTGTGAATCGAGCGGGAATATCTCCTGTCTCGGCTTTGGCCGCCGGCAGCGCGGCGAGGACCTTGCGTGCGAGCAAAGCGACCTGACGTTCGAGTTGCGTGACTTGGCGCTTCAGGGACGCAATGTCCTTGCGATGCTGGGCACCCGCCTTCTTGGTCGGATCGACCTGGCTGCGAGATTCCTTGCGCGAAAGTCTGGTGATTTCTTCTCTGAGCACAGTTCCAATGTTCGGCATGCGGTTCCTTGATTGTGTGAACTCCACGCACTCTACGATAGTTGCACTCAAAGACGCTGTTTGATCGACACCACTTTGGTCCCGATACCATGCTAAGTATTTCGGAAGGTAGCCACGAAAGAGGCGGCATTGGCATAGTCTGACTTACACTGGCGGCACCGCGATTAGTTCTGGAGCTTTCGCCTCGCTCTCCCATACCGCCTGTTGCGTTATGGCATCCACGAAGCAATCGACTGAAAATCCGTTGGGGTAGAGCGTAGCCGGGAACGGACGCGCGGAAAGCGCACTGGCGCCCAAGTCGACATGTCCGATACTTAAAAAGCCCTCTGGATCGCTCAACAAGTGCCTATCATCACGCAGGGCGATCAGAATCTCTTCCAGCGACACTTTCATGAATCCGGAGAATACTTCGTGA
>Ga0209048_10001542_pt1 | contig 23547 bp, 26 predicted proteins | sample FrelakmetCRP12CR_FD_187146 | JGI IMG/M metagenome (GOLD analysis project Ga0209048, IMG submission 187146) | Freshwater lake sediment microbial communities from the University of Notre Dame, USA, for methane emissions studies - CRP12 CR (SPAdes)... | ecosystem: Environmental > Aquatic >... | reverse complement strand
TGCGAAGAACAAAATGCTCGCCTGCCACTGTTCATCAGTGCTTGGCGAGCGTTCCTGCTTGCTACTTTCCATAATCAAGGACTTTGCATAAGTGCCCTTTGCGGTCAAGGACATACGCGCAACTTGCCCAATAATGGCTCCGCGCTAGATCGAACACTCATTGAGTTTTTGTTGAATTTAATCGCCGACAATGGGCTGGGACTTCACTTCAAATGGAAGCCTGAGGTGCCCAGCCAAATCGTCGCTAAACGGCGGGGGGTGGATTCTGCTTTTTACAGTCGTCGCTCCCCGTGCGGCTGAAGATTTGCTTGAGACCAAGAAACGGACGAGAGTCCTCTAGTTCCCGATCGGCTACCGGGATACGCTTCTCCAGATCGGCAATGGTTTCTTTCTGAGCACTGCAGGTTTTTTCCAGCTCGGCAATGTGCTTGTTCTGACGGGTTGTCGCCCATTGCCGCCGCAACGTGGCAGGTGTCGACATCAGCGCCACGATAAAGGCGCCAAGGGCAAGTGTCAGCAGGAGCACGATGGCCAAAGAGCTTTCGAAGCGCCAAATCATAAATTCCACGACAGTGGGAACATTATTTTGCAACGCAAAGACAACGCAAAATGCCGCAACCAGAATCCCGACGATAGTAAGTAACTGCATATTGTTCTCCTGCTGCTCAGACGTTTGGAGGGAGCTTTACGTCTTGAGGCTTTCGCAGACTTTCTGCAAAAGTGCCCTGACTTCCTTGGCGAGGAGTTGCACTTCCGGTTTGTCGACCAGTCCTAACACTGCCTCGGGATCCATGAATGCAACCGTAATGCTTCCATCGGCTTCTTCACGGACCACCACGTTGCACGGCAAGAGCAGTCCGATGTCGGGATCTGCCTCAATTGCACGGTGGGCGAGCGGCGGGTTGCAGGCGCCGAGGATGCGATACGGTCGATGTTCGATATCAAGCTTGGTTTTCAGGGTCGCCTTGACATCGATATCGGTGAGCACGCCGAATCCTTCTTTCTTCAGCGCCTCCGTTACTTTGGTGACGGCGCTATCGAACGGCAGTGTTAGCTGAGTGCTGAATCCATACATGGATATACTCCTTTGAGGGTGATGAAACCGTGAGCCGGACTTTTCGATTTCATGTCGCTTGCCGGCAGAAGAAACGCCTTGCGACTTGGTGGCCCAAGCTGCCCGGCCACCAGCCACAATTGGGCGTTTCTCGTATCGTTAATCAGCCGCGTTTCTGCTTTTCGCGCTGCTCCTTGGTGAGCACCGCCTCGATCTGCTTACGGGCATCGAGCGACAGATCAAACATCTGATGCCGCAGGTCTGACATATTTCTGTAGGTCTTTTTGAGCATCGCGTCATCGGGGTTATCCGAGGAATACTGCTCACCCATCTGCGCTTGCTCGTCGAGCATTTTGCCCATCAGGGCCCAGTGCTGGCGGCGCAGGTCATTCTGGATCTTGGCAATCTTGCTGCGTTGATCTGCGCTCAGGTTCAGATCAGATCTCAACCCAGAGCCACCCATCATGCCGGGCCCCATGCCACAGTCTGAGCGCTGGCCGCCCATCCTTTCACCATAGCCGTAGCCACCCATGCCGTGACCGGAACCGTAGCCATCCATCATGCCGCCCATGCCAGAGCCACCCATCATACTACCCATGCCATAGCCCGGGCCATAGGTGTCTGGCGAACGGTCGGCCAGTGCGCTGGTTGATAACAAGGCCGCGCATAGCAATGCGGTTGCACCCAGGGTCTTGCGAAGAAAAATATTTGTCATGTAAACATCCTTTCGGGGTTAATTAAGATCGCGTATCCGCAACCGACGACGCGCTGAAGCGGAGCCTCTGTGTGAGTTCCAGGCGACTCCGTCCATAGCATTCAGGCGAGACTGAAACGAAAAGTTTTCACTTCTTCCTTTGCTTGACGATCCAGACGACGTGGCCAGCAACCACGATGACGAGCAGGATCGGCACCCATCCACCGTATCCATCCATTGCTCCGCCATAGCCACCCATCCAGTTGCTGCCATTGCCGTGCATCATTCCGTAGCTTTGGCCGTTTCCACCCTGCATTTGGGCGAGCGCATTTGCTGCCATGATCGTCCCGCCTAGCAATGTGGCGGCGCTTAGTGTCTTGCGAAGGCTCATGCGGTTCATGGCGTGACTCCATGCGGCTATGTATCAATTCATGGTTGCACCAGCGGTGACTTTCGGCCACCGAGGCATACCCAATCCGTTTGTTAGCACCACTTGTAGACGCAATTTCGGTTGCCGACCGTGTGCCACAGCACATAACGTTTTCATGGTCTGCTGTGGCGATGGGATCAGAAATTGGGGTAACTGAGATTCACCGTCACTGAAGGTGGGGGTACCCCTAGGGATGAGTGAAGTTTTCGAGCGATGGCGCCGATGAGACCATTGCTGCGGTCAACGGGAAAAAGTGGCCAAAATTGAAATGTTCGTAGCCTCGCCGGTTTCAGTCCGCACGGATCGCACAGTGATTCAGTTGCTCCCTGCGCAATCTGACAACTCGGCCGATCGCCCTGTCCGCTTTCCGAGCATTGCGGAGATCAGGAAGCTAAAACCAGAGCGACATATGCTGGCCTGCGCACAGACAAAAAATATTTCTAACGTCAGGCTGGTGCCAGTTGATATTTGCCAAAAGACGCTGAACCGGCTTTTTCCTCCCTGTCTGTCCAGACTGCTTGTTCAGATAACGGAAATGTAATGCAGCCGTCAGCCTTATGTGGCTATGGAGAGTGCATGCTGAACCCAGATAACATAGTAGGAGTCTGAAATGAAACATTCTCTAAAAGCCATTGCTTTTCTGTCACTTCTCTCCACAACTGTCTGGGCTTCGGCCATGCCGACGGTGGATGTGTATAAAAGCCCGACCTGCGGCTGTTGCGAAAAATGGGTTGAGCACATGAGAGCCAATGGTTTTCGCGTGGTCACCCACGACACGGATAACGTCGTTCAGCATAAAGCACGTCTCGGTGTGCCGTTAGCCATGGGTTCTTGCCATACCGCCGAAGTCGGCGGCTACGTGATCGAAGGTCATGTGCCGGCCGGTGACGTCAAGCGTTTGCTGGCTGAGAAACCAGCCGCGCGTGGCCTGGTTTCGCCGGGAATGCCGGACAGTGCCCCGGGCATGGATATGCCTGGCAAAACGCCCTATCAAATTTTTCTCGTAAGCAATGATGGTGTGACGAGCAGTTACGCCAGACATTGATGCGCCGATCAATGCAGTCCTAACGCAAGGAAATACCATGAAAAACACAACCCGCAATACGCTCGCGCTTGCCCTGATCGCCGCACTGGCCAGTCCGGTGCTCCTTCAAGCCGCCGAGAAATCAACGCCGGCCGGCGATGCGCCGATGATGCAGGGTAGCTCGGCAACGATGCCCGCTCAGATGCAGGGGCAAATGCAGGCGCGCATGCAATCGATGCAGGCACGCATGCAGGCGATGCAACAGACCACTGATCCGCAAGCCCGAATGTCAATCATGTCGGCGCAGATGCAGGATATGCAATCCATGATGAAAGACTTCAACACCGGTTGCCCTATGGGCGGCGGTGCCGGCGGCCCGGGCATGATGGGTGGTGGCATGCAGGGTGGTCCCGGGATGGCAGGGCCGATGCACGGCATGCAGGGTCAAGCGGCTACTCCCGCTAAATAGCAGACGACTCGCGTTGCGCTCGCCAACATGGCGACCAGCGCAACGCCTTGATCTCGTCAGATCAATAACGATTGAAGGAGAGATCGATGTACGGATATGAGCACGGCGGCATGGCATGGGGTTGGCCGGGCATGATACTGATGTGGTTGATTCCAGTACTGCTAATCGTCCTGGTCGTTCGCCTGTTTGTTGGAAAAAAGGACGAGCCGGCTGGCCGGGCCCGGCAGATTCTCGATGAACGCTATGCCGCCGGCGAGATCGAACGTGAGGACTACCTCAAGCGAATTGAAGACTTGCAGCGCTAGCCCGCAGTTGCACTAGCCAAGAAATACGCAGAATCGCCAGCGGTAAAGGTATCGAGCCTGAAGCCCGGAGGGTGCGTTGTTGATCGCGGCCGATGACCACCTTTCGGTTGTTTAAAGAAAGAGGTATCGCAATGAACCATCCCGCCGATTCGAGACAGGACCACAGCTCGCACCACCATGCTGATGTCCCCATGCCATCGCTTGCCACCAGCGCCAAGGACCCCGTCTGTGGCATGTCGGTGACGCTCGGTATCGGCAAGCCCAGCCTCGACCACGCTGGCTTGACCTACCATTTCTGTTCGGCAAAATGTCATGACAAATTTCGGGCCAACCCGGCGTCGTATCTGAGCGGTGAGCAGAAGAAAGAACCGGTAGCCGCGCCGAAGAGCAAAAAATACACCTGCCCGATGCATCCGGAGATTATTAGCGATGCGCCCGGTTCTTGTCCGAAGTGCGGCATGGCACTGGAACCGATGGGTGTGCCGGCGGCCGATTCGGGGCCAAATCCGGAATTGATCGATTTCAGGCGTCGCTTCTGGATCGGTGCCGTGCTGACGGTGCCGCTGCTGGTCCTGGCCATGGGGCCGATGCTCGGCCTGGGATTTATCCGCGACGCATTGGGCGAACGATGGGCGCAATGGAGCGAGTTGGTTTTGAGTACGCCAGTGGTCTTGTGGGCCGGCTGGCCGTTTTTTGTGCGCGGTGTGAAATCCGTCGTCAATCGCAGTCTCAACATGTTCACGCTGATCAGCATGGGCGTCGGCTCGGCCTATCTCTTCAGCATCGTCGCGGTATTCGCGCCGGGGCTTTTCCCGGATGGCTTTCGTGATGCCCAAGGTCATGTCGGCGTCTATTTCGAAGCCGGCGCGGCGATCATCGTTCTGGTGCTGCTCGGTCAGGTCATGGAACTCGGTGCCCGCGAGCGAACCGGCTCGGCGATCCGGGCCTTGCTTGATCTGGCCGCCAAGACAGCGCGAGTGATCCGGTCCGATGGCCGCGAGGAGGATGTCCCGCTTGATCAGGTGGTGGTCGGCGACCGTTTGCGCGTGCGGCCCGGCGACAAGATTCCGGTGGATGGCGTGGTGCTCGAAGGCCACTCATCGGTCGATGAGTCGATGATCTCGGGCGAACCGGTGCCTGTCGAAAAGAGTGTCAAGGATCAGGTGACCGGCGCCACCATCAACGGTACTGGCTCGTTCATCATCGAGGCGCAGCGGGTTGGCGCCGATACGGTCTTGAGCCAGATTGTCGACATGGTGGCCAATGCCCAGCGCTCGCGGGCGCCAATCCAGAATGTTGCTGACTCGGTGGCCGGAATTTTCGTGCCGGCGGTCATCGGGGTCGCCATTCTCGCCTTCATCGCCTGGTCGATCTGGGGGCCGGCGCCGGCCATGGCTTACGCGCTGGTTTCGGCGGTTTCAGTGCTGATCATTGCCTGCCCCTGCGCGCTCGGGCTGGCGACGCCGATGTCGATCATGACCGCCACCGGACGCGGCGCCCAGGCCGGCGTTTTGATCAAGAATGCCGAGGCGCTAGAGGCCTTTGCTACGGTCGACACGCTCATTGTCGACAAAACAGGGACGCTGACTGTCGGCAAACCGAAACTGGTTGCCGTGCTGCCCGCCGAAGGCCACGACGAAAGCGAAGTCTTGCGGCTCGCCGCCAGCCTGGAGCGTGGATCCGAGCATCCACTGGCGGAGGCAATCGTTGCCGGGGCCGAGGAGCGTGGCCTCGAAATGGCCGATGCTGAAGATTTCGAGGCGCTCACCGGCAAGGGCGTCAAAGGCAAGGTCGATGGCAAGGAAGTCGCGCTCGGCAACGCCAAAATGCTGGCCGACCTTGGCCTGGATGGTGGGGAGTTCGTGGCGATGGCAGACAAGCGCCGCGATCAGGGAGAGACAGTCATGTTCGTTCTCATCGGCGGAGAAATCGCCGGTTTGCTCAGCGTCGCCGACCCGGTCAAGGACGGCACGCCGGCGGCGCTCATGGCGCTGCATGCAGAAGGTCTGAAGATCATCATGGCGACCGGCGACAACGAACGGACAGCCCGTGCCGTAGCCGGGCCGCTCGGCATCGACGAAATCCGTGCCGAGGTGTTGCCGGCCGACAAGGCGCAACTCATCAAGGAGCTGCAAGCCAAGGGGCACAAGGTGGCGATGGCCGGCGACGGCGTCAATGACGCGCCAGCATTGGCCCAGGCCGATGTTGGTATCGCCATGGGCACTGGTGCCGATGTGGCAATCGAGAGCGCCGGCTTCACGCTGGTCAAGGGCGACCTGAATGGCATCGTCCGGGCACGCCGCCTGTCCCGGGCGACCATGCGCAACATCAGGCAGAACCTGTTCTTTGCCCTGATCTACAACGGGGTCGGCGTGCCCATCGCCGCCGGCGTGCTCTACCCCTTCTTCGGCATGCTGATCTCACCCATGTTCGCGGCCGCCGCGATGAGCCTTTCGTCGATCTCCGTGATTACTAACGCGCTGCGCTTGCGTCGAATCCAGATTTAAGCGGTCAGCCTTGACCATGAATCGACTGACCTCCTCGCTGGATTCTGCCTTATGTGCGCTCGCCAACGGAGTGGCTGAATTGATTGGATTAGCTTGAACCTGAGTTCACTCAACAACTCGTCCACTGCTACCGCGCATGATGAACGAAATGTCAAACGAAAGAAGGCTAGACCATGCTTATAACTTTCAAATCCCCGGCAAGTCACGACGTGGTGATGTTCGAGAAAAATGCCCAGGAATTGCTGACCATACTGGGCAAAGATCCAAACGCATCGATGGGCGTTGTCACCGTCGAGCAATTTCCAGAAGCCATAGATCGCCTTAAGACGTCAATCGCCTCCGAACCGAAAAGTCGTGCTAGTGTAGAAACCGAAAATGGCGCAGAGACAGATTCGGACGGTGTGGTGAGTATTGGCCAGCGTGCATTACCGTTCATTGAATTGCTGGAACTCTCCCTGGCCGAAAAGGTGCCTGTCACATGGGGGGTCTGATCGACTCTATCGTATGAGAGAAGTATCCGAAGCAAAGAATTTCGGCCATATCATTTCGGTGCGAGGCAGTGTCGTCGACATCAGCTTTGACACCCGTCTGCCGCCTATTCATTCCCTGCTACATGCCGGGAAAGATAACGAGATTTCCCTCGAAGTATTGGCCCAGCTGGACGCTCATCGCGTGCGTGGCATTGCATTGACACCGACACAAGGTCTTGCGCGTGGCATGCCGGTAAGCGATAGCGGTGGACCTCTGTTGGCACCTGTCGGTCAGGAAATCCTTTCACGGATGTTCGATGTCTTCGGCAATGCCATCGACCGTCTGCCGCCGCCTAATGTTGAATGGCGCAGCGTCCATCGGGCGCCGCCCTCACTGGCCAAACGTTCTACAAAATCCGAAGTATTCGAAACTGGCATCAAGGTCATTGACGTTCTGATGCCCCTCGAACGCGGTGGCAAGGCCGGCCTGTTCGGCGGCGCCGGCGTCGGCAAGACGGTGCTGCTGACCGAGATGATCCACAACATGGTCGGCCAGCATGAAGGCGTCAGCATCTTCTGCGGCATCGGCGAGCGCTGTCGCGAGGGTGAAGAACTTTATCGCGACATGAAGGCGGCCGGCGTGCTCGACAATATGGTGATGCTCTTTGGTCAGATGAACGAGCCGCCCGGCGCCCGTTTCCGGGTCGGCCACGCGGCGCTGACCATGGCCGAATATTTCCGCGACGACGAACATCGCGATGTGCTTTTGTTGGTCGACAACATTTTCCGCTTCATCCAGGCCGGCATGGAGGTTTCCGGGTTGATGGGCCAGATGCCGGCCCGCCTCGGCTATCAGCCGACGATGGGGACCGAACTGGCGCAACTCGAAGAACGTATCGCCAATACCGATACCGGCGCCATTACCTCGATCCAGGCCGTCTATGTGCCGGCAGACGACTTTACCGACCCGGCAGCGGTACATACCTTCTCGCACCTGTCGGCCTCCATCGTGCTGTCGCGCAAACGGGCCAGTGAGGGGCTGTACCCGGCGATCGACCCACTGCAGTCCAACTCGAAAATGGCAACGCCCGGCGTCATTGGCGAACGGCATTATGCGCTGGCCCAGGAAATCCGCCGGACGCTGGCGCAATACGCCGATCTCAAGGACATCATCGCCATGCTCGGCCTGGAGCAGCTATCGAGCGATGACCGCAAGGTGGTGGCACGGGCCCGTCGGCTGGAACGCTTTCTCACCCAGCCTTTTTTCACTACCGAGCAATTCACCGGCCTAGCCGGCAAATTGGTCAGCCTGAAGGATGCACTCGACGGTAGCGAACGCATCCTGCACGACGAGTTCAAGGATGTACCGGAAAGCACCCTGTACATGATCGGCGCCATCGACGAGGCTCTGGCCAAGCCCGAGGCCAAGACGCCCGTGGAGAAGAAAAATGCCGCCAGCGAGCATGCGCCTTAAGATCCTCCTGCCCTTCAAGGTCTTTGCCGAAAAGAGCGATGTTCTGCGCATCATCGCCGAATCGCGGAGCGGTTCTTTCGGCCTGCTGCCGAACCGCCTGGATTGCGCTGCAGCACTGGCGCCGGGCATCCTGACTTATGAAACTGGGGCAGAAGGCGAGGTCAGCATAGCGGTTGATGAAGGCGTGTTGGTCAAGACCGGCAGCGAAGTGCTTATTTCCGTGCGAAATGCCATCGGCGGGATGGACCTCGGCGAACTCCGCAAGGCCATCGAGCAGGAATTCCTGAATCTGGATGAACAGGAGAAAAGCGTGCGCTCTGTCCTGGCCAAACTGGAGGGCGGCTTCATCCGCCGCTTTGCGGCACTGCATCATGAATGATCAGGACGACAAGCCGCGCTCAGGCGAGACCGATTTCAGCCAACAGGTCGGGCTCAAGGCGGCGCGCAAGCTGAAGGCGCAGCGCCATGTGACGCAGACGGTGTGGTCAGGGCTCGGCATGATGGGGCTGGTCGGCTGGTCGGTGGCAATGCCGACCCTGCTCGGCGCGGCGCTCGGACTCTGGCTCGATTCTCGCTATCCGAGCGGGCATTCGTGGACCCTGGCCCTGCTCGCCGCCGGCCTGGCGCTTGGCTGTTTCAACGCCTGGCACTGGGTGGCCAAGGAAGGAAGCGAAATTCGCGAACAGGAGGCTGACGATGATGCTTGAGCCAAGGCTTCTGGTCCCGCTGCTGGTCGGCGTATTGCTCGGCGCCGTGTTCTTTGGCGGCCTGTGGTGGACGGTGCAGCGTGCGGTTTCGGCACGCCGGGTTGCGCTGTGGTTTTTCGGCAGCCTGCTATTGCGTACCCTAATTGTCCTGGCCGGCTTCTATCTAGCCTGCGGCGACGACTGGCAACGCTGGATGGCCGCCCTGCTCGGCTTTATCGTGGCGCGCCTGGTCATTAAGCGGCTTACCCGCCCACGGGCCGACATCCCGGAGGGCGATCATGCATCTTAGCCCCGACGATATCGTCTTCTGGCAAGTCGGTTGGTTCAGGATCAACGCCACCATTGCCTACACCTGGGGGCTGATGCTGGTGCTGGCGCTGGGTTCGCATCTGGTGACGCACCGCTTGTCGAAAGAACTCGAACGCAGCCGCTGGCAGAACCTGCTGGAAATCGTCGTGAGCGGTATCGTCACTCAGATCGGCGAAGTTGGCCTAGCCAAGCCACGCCAGTATCTCGGTTTTCTCGGCACCCTGTTCCTGTTCGTCGGGACGGCCAGCCTGTTCACCATCCTTCCCGGCTACGAACCGCCGACCGGCTCGCTATCGACAACGACGGCCCTGGCCATCTGCGTCTTCATCGCCGTGCCGCTGTTCGGCATCAGCGAATGCGGGCTGGGCGAATATCTGAAGGAATACCTGAAACCGACGGTCATCATGCTGCCCTTCAACATCGTCAGCGAACTGTCGCGCACCTTGGCACTGGCCGCCCGCCTGTTCGGCAATATGATGAGCGGCACGATGATTCTCGCCATCCTGCTGACCATCACGCCCTTCATCTTTCCCATCGCCCTGAGCGCGCTGGGTCTGCTGACCGGCATGGTGCAGGCGTACATTTTCAGCATTCTGGCGGCGGTCTATATCGCGGCAGCAACCCGCTCGCGCAAGACCGCCGGCCAACCCGAACCCGCAGCAAAAACATGAATCACGGAAGGAATAACCATGGATAGCATGACAATCATCGCGGTGGTCTCGATTATCACCGCCGGCCTGACTATCGCCATCGGCAGCATCGGTCCGGCACTCGGCGAAGGCCGGGCGGTGGCGACGGCGCTGACTTCCCTGGCGCAGCAGCCGGACGCGGCGGCGACGATCACCCGCACCCTGTTCGTCGGCCTGGCCATGGTCGAGTCGGTGGCGATCTACTGCTTCGTCGTTTCGATGATCCTGCTCTTCGCCAACCCGTTCTGGAATCATGCCATCGCCCAAGTCACCGGAAAGTAGATCATGCTCATCGACTGGTTCACCGTCGGCGCGCAGGTGCTCAACTTCCTCATTCTGGTCTGGCTGCTGAAGCGCTTTCTCTATCATCCGGTTCTCGACGCCATTGACGCCCGGGAACAGCGCATCGGCAAGGAACTGGCCGATGCCGATGCGAAAAAGGCGGAAGCTTCCAAGGAGCGTGCCAATTTCGAGCAAAAAAATGCCGCCTTCGACAAGGAAAAGGCGACCTTGTTGGCGCAGGCCACTGCTTCAGCCAACACGGAACGCCAGCGCCTGCTCGACGCGGCGCGTCAGGATGCCGCTGAACTGAGTGCCAAACGCCACGAAAGCCTGCAACGGGAAGCGCAGAACCTGAATCAGGAAATCAGCCGCCGGACGCAGCAGGAAGTCTTTGCCATCGCCCGCAAGGCGCTGAGCGATCTCGCCGGCACCCGGCTGGAGCAAAGCATGGTGGCGGTTTTCGTGGAACGCCTGCAGGCCCTGGGCGATGACGAGAAGCAAAAGCTGGCGATCGCACTGAAATCAGAAAGCGTTCCGATAGTCGTGCGTAGCGGCTTCGATCTGCCACCGGCGCAGCAAGCGGCGATCAAGACATCTGTCCACGATCTCCTTGGGGCTGATGTCGATCTGGTCTTCGAAACGGCACCCGAGCTGGTCAGCGGGATCGAACTACGTGCCGATGGGCAAAAGCTGGCCTGGAGTATCGCGGAGTATCTGACCGCACTGGAAAGCAGCATCGGCGAACTGTTGAAGGCAAATGCGACGACGCATTAGGTGAGCGATGTTATCCGGGTTTCGAAGCGTTGACCGAGCATAAGTGACTACGGGACAAACTACCATGAAGATCAAATCAAGGGACTACAGGGTTAAGGAGGGCGAAAAAGTCCGCCTCGACAAGTGGCCGACCCGGGTCGCACCGGCTTACAAATCCAAGCACCAATACCACAAGCTTCTTGACGAACGGGTTGCAGAATTGAGCGACAAGCAGCGCGTGCTCTATGCATCCAACCGCTACTCGGTGCTGCTGATTTTTCAGGCGATGGATGCTGCCGGGAAGGACGGTGCCATCCGCCATGTGATGTCCGGGATCAATCCACAGGGCTGCCAAGTATTCAGTTTCAATCATCCAACGGCGATTGAACTTGATCATGATTTTCTTTGGCGTACTACCCGAAGCCTGCCGGAACGCGGTCGGATCGGCATTTTCAATCGTTCCTACTACGAGGAGGTGCTGATCGTCCGCGTTCATCCGGAAATCCTTCGCGGCCAGGGACTCCCAGAGGAGTTGACCGATAAAAAAACGATCTGGCAGCAGCGCTATCGATCCATCGTAAACCTGGAGGATCATCTGCACCGCAATGGGACACGGATCATCAAGTTCTTCTTGCATCTTTCACAGGAAGAGCAGCGCGAGCGCTTTCTCGATCGCATCGACGAGCCCGAAAAGAACTGGAAATTCAGCCTTGCCGACATTGAAGAAAGGCAATATTGGAAGGAGTACATGAAAGCCTATGAGTCATGCCTGAGCGCAACCAGCACCAAAGCTTCGCCTTGGTATGTGGTGCCGGCAGACAGCAAGAAGAACGCCCGGCTGATAATTTCCACGATCATTATCGACACATTGAAAGGACTCAAGATGCGATATCCAGCGAGTGACCCGCAACGTCTTGGCGAATTGGTGAAGATTCGCGAGCGCTTGGTAAATGAAGGTTCGGACGACACATGAACGAAGTAATCGGCAGCGTGGACAAACCGCTGAAGAAAAAGGCGGTGACACATCCGATGCCCACTGAACCGCTGCAAAAACTTCTGGAGCATGCGTTTGACGACATCGGCATTGCACGCGAGGCCTTTGTTCCGCCACTTAGAACCCGCGAAGTCGGCCACATCACGAGCATCGCAGCCGGCATCGCCAAAGTCTCCGGTCTGCCCGGCCTTGGTTTCGAGGAGGTGCTGAAATTCCCCGGCGGCATCGAGGGCATTGCCTTCAATCTGGACGAAGATGAAATTGGCGTCGTTCTGCTCGGCAATTACTGGAAGCTGCAGGCTGGCGACCCGGTCGCACGTGGCGGTCACGTTGTCGACGTGCCGGTCGGCGAGCGGCTGCTCGGCCGGATCATCGACCCGACCGGCAGACCCCTTGATGGCCTCGGGCCGCTGCTCGCCGGTAACCGGTTGCCGGTCGAACGGCCGGCAGCGCATATTATGGACCGGGCCCCCGTCACTGTGCCACTGCAGACCGGGATCAAGGCGATCGATGCGCTGATCCCGGTCGGCCGCGGCCAGCGCGAGTTGATCCTCGGCGACCGGCAAACCGGCAAGACGGCGATCGCCCTCGACACCATCCTGAATCAGCGCGACAAGAACGTGCTGTGCGTTTACTGCGCCATCGGCCAGCGCGCCTCCGGCGTCGCCAAAGTCATTGCGGCGCTGCGCGAGCGCGGCGCCCTGGCCTACACCGTGGTCGTCGTTACCGAAGGCAACGACCCCCCCGGTCTGGCCTTTATCGCGCCCTATGCGGCGACCAGCATCGCCGAGCATTTCATGGAACAGGGCCGTGATGTGCTGGTCGTCTACGACGATTTGACCCACCATGCCCGCGCCTATCGTGAGCTTTCCCTCCTGCTGCGCCGCCCGCCCGGCCGCGAAGCCTTTCCCGGCGACATCTTCTACATCCACTCGCGCCTGCTCGAACGGGCTACCCATTTGCGCCAGGAGCTCGGCGGTGGTTCGCTGACGGCCTTGCCTATCATCGAAACCGAGGCTCAGGATATTTCCGCCTATATCCCGACCAACCTGATTTCAATCACCGATGGCCAGATCTACCTGTCACCCTCGCTTTTCGAACTCGGGGTTCTGCCAGCAGTCGACGTCGGCATGTCGGTTTCCCGCGTTGGCGGCAAGGCGCAACGCGCTGCTTATCGGGCGGTGGCCGGAGATCTCAAGCTGGCCTATGCCCAGTTCGAGGAACTTGAAACCTTCTCCCGCTTCGGCGCACGCCTCGATGAGAACACCCGAAAGCTGATTGAACATGGCCAGCGCATCCGCGCCTGCCTGAAGCAACAGGAGTTTTCACCATTGCCGGTGCAGGTGCAAATAAGCGTTTTATTGGCGTTGACCGCAGGCTTGTTCGACCAGGTGCCGTTGCCCAGGATGGCCGAAGCCGAGCAGGCCGTTTGCGCCGCGGCAGCCGGGATCCCGGCCGAACTGGTGGCGCGATTCGCGACCGCCGACAAACTCGGCGACGCGGACCGGGCGCTGATTACCAAACTTGCCGAGCAGGCACTGGCTGCCTTCCAGGTTGAGCCAGGTACCAAAGGCGAGTCGTGAGCAACACCGCCGCCAGCCTGCGTGGCAAAATTGCCAGTGCCGGAGACCTCGAATCGGTTGTGCGCACCATGAAGGCCATGGCGGCATCGAGCATCGGCCAATACGAAAATGCGGTGCGTTCACTTGATGACTACGACAGGACAGTGCAACTTGGTCTGGCTGCCTGTTTTCGCCAGAAACTGCCGCTCGTGGCCCAAAGCGCCAAAGGCAGGGATGACAGTGCGATTGCTGCCGTCGTTTTTGGATCGGATCAGGGTCTGGTCGGCCAGTTCAACGATTTGCTCGTCGACTTCGTCATCGACTCGCTGGGCAAACTTGCGGGCAAAAAAATCGTATGGGCAGTCGGTGAGCGTATTCAGTCGCGGCTTTCGGAGAGCGAATTGGGCGATTCGCCCGGCTTTCCACTACCCAATTCAATCAGCGCAATTACCGGCCTGGTCGGACAGGTGCTGCTTGAGATGGAAACCCGACGAGAACGCGGCGAAATCGGTCAAGTCTACCTTTTCCATAACCGGCCAAAATCGGGTGCCATCTATGAACCGGTCAGTCAGCGCTTGTTGCCGCTGGACTCCGGCTGGCAAAGCAAACTGGCGGAAAGAAAGTGGCCGTCCAATAATCTGCCTGAGGTAATGAGTGTTGGCGAACAGACCTTGCTCGCCTTTGTGCGCGAATATCTCTTTGTCTCGCTGTTTCGCGCCTGTGCCGAATCGCTGGCCAGCGAAAATGCCAGTCGGCTGGTTGCCATGCAACGCGCCGAGAAAAACATTGGCGAGTTACTGGAGGGCTTGAGTCGGGATTTTCATCGCCTGCGCCAGAGCGCCATTGACGAAGAACTGTTCGATGTCGTGTCTGGCTTCGAGGCTTTGCAAGGTCCTGCCTGACTCATCTGACATTCCGTTTATCGGCACGCCAGGAAAGGAAATCATGTCCAAAGCAATGCAAGAAGTCGTGCCCCATCATGAGCATAGTGTTCCATGGTTCTGGCCGATGGCTGCCGCAATCGAACTTGGGAAGGAAGGCGTAAAGCAGTTTCAAGACAACCTTCGATTCGCTGCGGAAGCCATCGAGATCACCGTATCCCCGGAGCCGGAATGGGCGACATCAAACCGCGTGGTGTTGGAACTCGACACCATGCGCTTGCGCGACTTTACTAGCAAAAGTATCAAGCATGCACAGACACCTGTCTTGGTCGGCGCGCCCTATGCCGGGCATAGTTCGACGATTGCCGACTACGCTGTCGGACAAAGTCTGGTTGAAGTTCTCCTGGGCAATGGCCTCGACTATGTGCTGGTCACCGACTGGAAAGGTGCCACCTCTTCGATGAAGGCCTTTGGCATCGACAAGTATCTGGCTGACATCGATGCTACCTTCGAATTTCTGGGCGGAAAAGTCAATCTGATAGGCCTGTGCCAGGGGGGATGGATGAGTGCGATGTATGCAGCGCGACTCCCCGACAAGGTGTGCAGCCTTGTACTGGCTGGCGCTCCCATCGATACCGACGCCGGAAACGGCCCCATCAAGAAAATGGCGCACACACTGCCGCTCAGTCTTTATGAGGAAATGGTGGTGGCCGGTAATGGGTGCATGCTTGGTCAAACGATGCTTGCGGGCTGGAAAAGCATGAACCCCGAGGAGCAGTACCTCAGAAAATACCTCGACCTGTATGAACATATCGAGGACAAAAGCTATATCGAACACACCGAGCACTTTGAACGGTGGTACGAAAACCCGATGGATTTGCCTGGTGCTTACTATCTGCAAGTCATCAAGCAAATTTTCAAGGAAAACCGATTCGCCAAAGGTGAGTTTGTCGGACTCGGCAAACGTCTCTCGTTGAAAGACGTTACCTGCCCGGTGTACCTCCTTGCCGGCTCGGAGGATGACATTACGACGAAAGAGCAGGTTTTTGACGCGGAGAAATATTTGGGAACGCCAAAGTCAGAAATAATCAGAAAACTTGTCCCTGGCGGGCACATTGGCCTGTTCATGGGATCAAAGACGTTGCGCGAATGCTGGCCAGATATCGCGCGCTGGATACAGTCTACTGGCCAATTGGCTATTTGACCGCTTGTCATCGGTGAAAAAGGCTCCTGCAGTCGTTTGTGACCGGATGGGCCAATGACCGCAATAGCCGATTTATTCGCGTAGGCTCTCTGACTTTCCGTGTAATAGATCCTCGGTCTTTACTTCATCTGCAACACTCCTTCTGCTTACGCAGCTTTTAGTTTGTTGCATCGACCAGTTGAATCCAAGATATGGACCAGACGTTCAAACGACTGCTCATCAGAGGTGTCGAACTTCCGCGATTGGCCGGTTGTACGCATCGAGGCAAGTACTCTAATGTAGCCACAGTGAAATCAATAGGCTCGATGAAGGACTGCTGCCACCATTGCGATATTCTTGACGAAGTTTCAATCAAAGTTAACCTCGCGTCGGCAATAGCCACCATGGTGCAGTCACTCACTGCAAGACACAGCGATTCAACCGGCGACCAATTATTTGACTTCCATCGATCTGAGCAATATCAATCACACCCTGCGTAAAACACGTTGCGATATTGACGATAGTGAGGCCCACCATAAATGGCATACTAAATGGCATACCACTATAACAAATAAACAAAAAAAGCCCGTAAAATCACGTGCTTATCTTGTATATCTGGCGGAGAGGGTGGGATTCGAACCCACGGTACCTTGCAGTACGCCTGATTTCGAATCAGGTACATTCGACCACTCTGCCACCTCTCCGCAGCGGGCAGCATAATAGCACAAAAATGGGTATGCACTGGTTCAAGACTCTGCTGATCGGACTGTTCTCGATGCTCTTCGCGGCCTGTGGCGAGCAGGGCGTGTCATTGCCGTTGAAACGGCCGCTACCCTTTCCGACACCGGCTCAGCATGACCTGATTGTCGCCGTCAGCAGCGGTCCGCTGACCTACTACCCCGACGACCAGGGCGCCATCCTTGGACTGGAACACGACCTGATCGAGGCCTTTGCCCTGGAACTCGGTGTCGGCGTCAAATATCTGGTCGTGCCGCCGGATGAGATCGCGGCGACGCTCGACGCGGGCAAGGCCCACCTGGGCGTAGCCTGGCTGCCGGCGCCTGCGGACAGCCAGCAGAAAGCGACGCCGCCGATACTGCAGACCGCGGACGTGCTGGTCCAGCATGAGGCCTCGCTGCCGCTCGACGACAAGGACGACTTGCGCGGAAGAACGGTGCACGCGATGCCCGGTTCACGGCAACTCGCAACCCTGCGCGACCTGCAGAAACAGCTTCCCGACCTGCAGGTCGTCGAATACCAGGACAGCGATCTCTTCGGCCTGCTCGAAGCGCTCGGCAAACGCAAGGTCGAACTGGTCGCCATTGACTCGACGCTGATTCAGATCGCCGCGCAGTTCGTCCCTTCCCTGCAGGCGACCCTGGAACTGAACGAGAATCGCCCGGTGGTCTGGTGGCTCGGCGCCCACCCCAACGTCGAGTTGCTGGCGCGGATCAACGCCTTCGTCGAGCGGGTGCAGCGCGACGGAACCTTGCTGAAGATCGAAGACCGTTATTTCGGCCACGTGCGACGCCTCAAGCAGGTGGATATCGTAACCTTCCTGGGGCGTGTGGAGACCGTGCTGCCCAAGCTCAGAAAGCACTTTCAGGCAGCGCAGATGAGTTACGGAATCGACTGGCGACTGATCGCCGCGGTCGCCTACCACGAGTCGCACTGGGAGGCCGAGGCGACCAGCCCGACTGGCGTGCGCGGCATCATGATGCTCACCGAGGACACCGCGGACCGCCTCGGCGTCGGCAACCGGCTCGATGCGCGCGACAGCATCATGGGCGGCGCGCGCTACCTCAACCTGCTCAAGGAAATGCAGCCGGCGGATGTCGCCGAACCCGACCGCACCTGGCTGGCGCTCGCCTCGTACAACATCGGCCCCGGTCATTTCAACGCGGCGCGTGCACTGGCCAGACTGCAAGGGGCCGATCCGACGGCGTGGTACGAAATGAAGCAGATATTGCCGCTGCTGGCTCAGCCGAAATACTACGAACGAGTGAAATCAGGCCGTGCGCGCGGCGGCGAGGCCGTGCTGCTGGTCGAGAACATCCGCGCCTACTACGACATCCTGGCCCGCACCGAGCCTGCCTACGTGCCGGTTTCGCAGCGCATGGAAGGCATGATCGGCATGCAGGGTAGCAGCGGCCCCGGACTGAAACTCAAGCGCTGAGCTTGTCCAGCCCGCCCATATACGGGCGCAGCACGGCCGGAATGGTGACGCTACCGTCGGCGTTCTGGAAATTTTCCAGAATCGCCACCAGCGTGCGGCCGACCGCCAGACCGGAACCGTTCAGCGTATGCACCAGCTCGGTTTTGTTCTTGTCGTTGCGGAAACGCGTTTGCATGCGGCGGGCCTGAAAGGCGCCGAAGTTGGAGCAGGACGATATCTCGCGATAGGTATTCTGCGCCGGCAGCCAGACTTCAAGGTCGTAGGTCTTGGCGGCGGAAAAGCCCATGTCGCCGGAACAGAGCGCCATGCGGCGGTATGGCAGCTCAAGCTTTTCGAGAATGATTTCAGCCTGGCGGGTCAGTTCTTCATGTGCCGCGGTCGACTGTTCCGGATGCACGATTTGCACCAACTCGACCTTGTCGAACTGGTGCTGACGGATCATGCCGCGCACGTCGCGGCCGCCGGAACCGGCTTCGGAACGGAAGCACGGCGTGTGGCAGACAAACTTCAGCGGCAGCGCCTCGGCGGCGAGGATCTCGTCGCGCACGATGTTGGTCACCGGCACTTCAGCGGTCGGAATCAGGTAGAGCGGTTCCTGTTCGCCGCGCAGCACCTTGAACAGATCTTCCTCGAACTTGGGCAACTGGCCGGTGCCGTGCAGGCTGGCGGCATTGACCAGGTACGGGACATAGACCTCGGTATAGCCGTGCTCGGCCGTGTGCGTGTCGAGCATGAACTGGGCAAGGGCACGATGCAGCCGGGCGACGCCGCCCTTCAGCAGCGAGAAACGCGATCCGGAAATTTTGGCGGCGGTGGCGAAATCGAGCTGGCCGAGCGCCTCGCCGACATCGGTGTGGTCCTTGACCGCGAAATCGAAAGTGCGCGGCGTGCCCCAGCGCTTGATCTCGACGTTGGCGGTTTCGTCCGAACCGACCGGCACCGACTCGTCGGGAATATTGGGCAGCCCGGCGAGGATGGCGTTGAATTTTTCCAGCAGTTCGCCGAGGCGGGCTTCCGATGCTTTCAACTCGTCGCCCAGCGCGCCGACCTGCGCCATGACCTCGGAGGCATCCTTGCCCTGCCCCTTTAACATGCCAATTTGCTTTGACAGGCTGTTGCGCTGCGCCTGCAGATCCTGCGTACGCGTCTGCAGCGTCTTGCGCTCGGCCTCCAGCGCCTTGAATTCGCTGAAGTCGACCGGCTTGCCGCGCTTGGCGAGGCCTTCGGCAACGGCGTCGAGATTGGAGCGGAGTTGTTGGATGTCGAGCATGGATTTTCCTGATTTTTCGTCCCCCAAGGGGACTTCCTGCGGGGCGCGATTGACCGCGACAGGCGGTTGAAAGCCTGAAATTATACGCGACGCAACAGCCGCCCAAGCAGGCCCCAGAGCTTGTAGAGCACCAAGCCGGCGATCACCAGAAACACCGCGAGCAAGCCAAGAAATACCAGCGGCGAAGCCAGCATCGCCCACAGACCGCCGAGCACCATGCCCTCCTCGCCGAACGAGGCGATCCAGTTCGAGAACGGTTCGGGCGAGGTATTGATCGCCAGCCGGCTGCCGGCCTTGGCGAAATGCGTACCGGCGGTGATCGTGCCGCCGATCAGACCGGCCGCCACCATCCATGCCGGATCGACCTCGCCCAGCGCGAAGGCGGCGAGCAAGGCGCCGGCCGGAATGCGGATGAAAGTCTGGAGGCTGTCCCACACCGAATCGAAGGCCGGGATCTTGTCGGCGATCAGTTCGGCAAAGGCCATGATGCCGGCGACGCCGATCACCAGCGGGTTCCGCAGCATCGACAAGGTATCCGGCAAATGCAGATAACCGAAGTACGAAAGCGCCCCGGCCAAAAAAACCACCAGATAAAGCCGCAAGCCGCTGGCCCAGGCGAGGCCGGCGGAAAGGGCGATGGTTTGGGCGAGGTCCATTATTTCTTCGCCTTGCGATCCAGTTCGCGCAGATGGGCCAGCTTCTCGCCGATCTTTCCTTCCAGCCCGCGCGGCGTCGGTTCGTACCAGCCGGGCTCGGCCATGCCGTCCGGCAGATAGGTTTCGCCGGCAGCGTAGGCTTCCGGCTCGTCATGGGCGTAGCGATAGGCCTTGCCGTGGCCGAGTTCCTTCATCAGCCTGGTCGGCGCGTTGCGCAAGTGGTTGGGCACCGGCCGCGAACCGTCCTTGCCGACAAAGGCGCGCGCTGCGTTGTATGCGTTGTAGCCGGCGTTCGACTTGGCCGCGACAGCCAGGTAGATCACCGCCTGGCCGAGCGCCAGTTCGCCCTCGGGCGAGCCGAGACGCTCGTAGGTGGCGGCTGCGTCGTTGGCCATCGTAATGGCGCGCGGATCGGCCAGGCCGATGTCTTCCCAGGCCATGCGGACGATGCGCCGCGCCAGGTAACGCGGGTCGGCGCCGCCGTCGAGCATGCGCGTCAGCCAGTAGAGCGCGGCGTCCGGGTGCGAGCCGCGCACCGATTTGTGCAGCGCCGAAATCTGGTCGTAGAAGGCATCGCCGCCCTTGTCGAAACGGCGCAGATTCTGCGCCACGGTTTCTTCGATAAATTGACCGTCGACCGCGACAATGCCCGCCATATGCGCCGCCGTGCGCACCTGTTCGAGCAGATTGAGCAGACGGCGCGCATCGCCGTCGGCCAACCCGACCAGCCGCTCGCGGGCACCCGCATCGAAACTCAGGTCGGCCAGCGCTCTTTCACAGGCGCGCTCGAACAGTTGGCCCAATTCGGCCTCGTCGAGCGACTTCAAAACATAGACCGAAGCCCGCGACAACAAGGCGGAATTAACTTCGAACGAAGGATTCTCGGTCGTCGCCCCGATGAAGGTCAGCAGGCCCGATTCGACAAAAGGCAGGAAGCCGTCCTGCTGCGCCTTGTTGAAGCGATGGATTTCATCGACGAAGAGAATGGTGCGCCGTCCCTGGTCCCGCCACATCTCGGCCTGCGCGACCGCCTCGCGCACCTCCTTGATCCCGGAAAACACCGCCGACAGGGCGATGAACTCGCACTGGAACTGCGTCGCCATCATCCGCGCCAGCGTCGTCTTGCCGACGCCCGGCGGCCCCCAGAGGATCATCGAATGCGGCTGGCCGGATTCGAATGCCAGGCGTAGCGGCTTGCCCGGCCCGAGCAGGTGCTGCTGGCCGATCACCTCGTCCGGTGTTTGCGGGCGCAGTTGCTCGGCCAACGGGGCATGCTGGCGCTCGTCGGTCGTTGCGGAAAACAGGTCTTCAGACATCGTTACATGGCATCCAGCGGAGAAGTGACACCGCGCCCGCCCTTGTTCAATACCTGCGTATAAATCATGGTAGTGGCCACATCGGCATGGCCGAGCAGTTCCTGCACGGTACGAATATCGTAACCGGACTGCAGCAGATGCGTCGCGAAAGAGTGGCGAAAAGTATGCGGCGTAGCGAGCTTGGCCACCCCGCTCGCCTGCACCGCCTTCTTTACCGCGCGCTGCAAAAGCTTCTCGTCGATATGGTGGCGGCGTTCTTCGCCGCTACGTGGATCCATCGAATAACTGCCGGACGGGAAAATGTACTGCCAGGGCCAGTCGACCGCAGCATTCGGGTAATTTTTGCCCAGCGCGTCGGGCAGATACACCGCCGCCCTGCCCTTCGCCTTGTCATCCTCGAACAACTGGCGACGCCAGCGCAAATGATCCTGCAAAGGCCCAACCAGCGCCTGCGGCAACATCGTGATGCGATCCTTCGCACCCTTTCCGTCGCGCACGACGATCTCGGCCCGCTCGAAATCACATCCTTCACCCGCAGCCGCACGCACTCCATCAACCGCATTCCCGTTCCATAAAGCAAACGCGCCATCAGGCCGTGCACGCCAGTCATGCGATCGAGAATCGCCGTGACCTCCTGGCGCGTCAGCACCACCGGCAAACGCTGGGGCTGCTTGGCGCGAACAACCTTGTCGAGCCAGGGCAAATCGATATTCAGCACCTCGCGGTAAAGAAACAACAAGGCCGACAACGCCTGATTCTGCGTCGCCGCCGCCACCCTCCCCGCAACCGCCAGATGCGTCAGAAAAGCCTCAACCTCGACTGCCCCCATCTCGCGCGGGTGGCGCTTGTCATGAAAAAGGATGAAGCGCTTTATCCAATGAAGATATTGCGTTTCGGTACGGATGCTGTAATGCTTGACTCGCAGGCGATCACGCACCTGGTCAAGCAGTTTGGGCGGATGCGGGGTTTGAGGGGTGGAATCCGGCATAGCAAATTAATTAAAATTCAATGCGTTGCAAACAACACAACCACTATATACACCTTCGGCAGGTTAAGCATACGCCTGCCAAGGCGTATACTTAACGTTGGACATCATGAGCTACAACCTCTGCACATTCGTCACCATTGCGGCAATTGTGAGCGCCTATCAAGGCTATCGCGGCTTTATGTTCCAGTATGTCGGGGCAACAGCGCCATTCGCGGACCGGAAAGTATCTCTACTTTGCATCTCTGACATGATCTTCTACATAGTCAGTTGCGTGTCGGGCTTTGTCGCTCTGTACTTCGCCTACCAACTCTCAGTACTGCTGCCTGACCCTGCAAACATTGCAGTAGGCACGTCCGTCCTGCTCATGTTTCTCGCTGTCTTCGGTTTGCTTGGCGTTACCGGCCAATTGCCGTTCCTCATTCAGCAAGGCAAGTTGCTTCCACCAGGTCTGCCGGGAGGCAAAGCGTAATGATGTCCAACCCATCATTCCACCGGACGCTGCGCGATAAAGCCGCGCAGCGCCGGTGAATTCAAAGGCGGATTCAAGTCTGAAGTGCAACAGGGTTATGACGCGAGTGTAGCTGCTTCATAAATACTTCGTGCGGCGTCTTGAAGCCGAGGCATTTTCTGGGGCGGTGATTCAAGCGGTGCATGGCGAATTCGATGTCCTTCCGGGTGATTTCTCGGAAGGACATTTTCTTCGGAAAGAACTCCCGGATCAGACCGTTCATGTTCTCGTTGGCGCCGCGCTCCCAAGAGGCATAGGGATGGGCGAAGAAGAAGTCTGCGTCGAGCTTTTCGGCGATCCGCTCATGTTGGGCGAACTCCTTGCCGTTGTCAGTCGTGAGGGTATGAACGAATTTCTTGAAAGGCGTCAGCAAGGAGACTATGGCGTCGGACACGTTCTGCGCGGTCTTCGCCGGTACATGGGCCATCAACGAGTAGCGTGAAGTTCGCTCGTTGATGGTCACGAGTGCCTGTTGATGGCCGGCGCCGATCACCAAATCAGCCTCCCAGTCGCCGAATCGCTCGCGGCGATTGGCAACGTCCGGACGCAGGTCGATCGAAACCTGGTTGGGGATCGTGCCTCGCCGTTCACGACCCGTGTGGCGCTTTCGGCGGGCCTTCTGGCAGCGCAAGGCGCGGTGCAATGTTCCGCCGGCGGGCTTGTCAGCATAGATGCGCTGATAGATGCACTCGTGGCTGACGCCGGGGTGTTTGTTGGCTTTGAAATATCCGGAAATCTGCTCCGGGCTCCACGTCTCGGTCAGCTTGACTTCGACAGTCGCCCAGATCTCATCGGAAACGCGGCGGCCGTTGTCACAGGCCCGCATGCGGGCCTGTGACAACGCCT
>Ga0209048_10001541_pt1 | contig 23547 bp, 19 predicted proteins | sample FrelakmetCRP12CR_FD_187146 | JGI IMG/M metagenome (GOLD analysis project Ga0209048, IMG submission 187146) | Freshwater lake sediment microbial communities from the University of Notre Dame, USA, for methane emissions studies - CRP12 CR (SPAdes)... | ecosystem: Environmental > Aquatic >... | reverse complement strand
GGCCCGACGGGTCGGCTCATGTACCGCGAAAAGCATGCCCGGTCACGAACAGGTCGAGGGTGAGGGATGGTCACCACGGGGAAAGAAATCAACGGCAGCTCTTGCATTCGTTGCAGCCGTGGCACGCTCGATGGTGCGGAACCAGCAAGGTCTTCCGAATGGATCACGCGCATTTTTGTTGTGCTTCGAAATTGGCTTGCAATAGCCGGGGTCGGATATCTGCTTTTGCGTGGCTCTTGACAGCATATGATATTTTTATGATATCATTCCAATATCGTCCCTCGCCGCCCGGCACGGACGGTATCGGATGGAGGCCATCATGCAGCGCAGCGGCGACCCCAAGACGACGCATCAGGAGCGCCCGGTCACCACGTGGAACGGCTTCTTCGCGCTGGCGATCGGCCTTGCGGCGATGGCTTTCGCGCTTTGGCAGCTCATCCACGGGGTTCAGGCGGCGAGCCAGTTCGGAGCGTACGGCGTCGCCGGATCGCTCGTCTGGGCGGTCGTTCTGTTCCTCTTCGGCGCGCTCGTTCTCGCCGGTATGTACACGCTGCAGCCCAACGAAGCTGCGATCCTTCAACTCTTCGGCAGCTACCGCGGGACCTCGCGCGCGACCGGTTTGCGCGGTACCAATCCGTTCTACACGCGCCGCAAGATTTCACTGCGCGCGCGCAACCTCAACGCCGAGCGGCTCAAGGTCAACGACAAGCGCGGCAACCCGATCGAAATCGCCGCGGTGGTCGTGTGGCGCGTCGACGACACCGCCAAGGCGAACTTCGACGTCGACAGCTACGAGAACTACGTCAAGCTGCAGAGCGAAGCGGCACTGCGCCATCTGGCCTCGTCGTTCGCCTACGACCACGGCGACCTGACGCTCGCCGGCAACCCCGAGCCCACGCTGCTGGCCAGCGGCGAGATCGTGTCGCGGGCGCTGGTCGTCGAACTGCAGCAGCGGCTGGGCAAGGCCGGCGTCGTCGTCGAAGAGGCGCGTCTGATGCACCTCGCCTACGCGCCCGAGATCGCGCAGGTCATGCTGCGCCGCCAGCAGGCCGAAGCGATCATCGCGGCGCGCCAAAAGATCGTGCACGGCGCGGTGTCGATGGTCGAGATGGCGTTGAACGAGCTCTCCGACAAGAAAGTCGTCGCGCTCGACGACGAGCGCAAGGCGGCGATGGTCAGCAATCTCATGACCGTGCTGTGTTCGGAGAGCGACGTCCAGCCGGTGATCAACACCGGCACCCTGTACAACTGAAATCATCGAGCCACGGGAGCAAGCCATGGTGACGCGAGCGAGAAGCCCCGGAATGTGGACCGCCATCGGCGCGGGCGTCGGCACCGCGCTGGGAACCGCGCTGGGCAACAGCCCCGTCGGACTCGCCCTCGGAGCGGCACTGGGCATCGCCTGGGCGCTGTTCGCCGCGCGGCCGCGCAAGCCGTCCTGCTGAGCCGCCTGGTCGTTCGCCCGGCGCTGGGAGACACCTGGGCCGGGCCGCGGCGCCAATCGCCATCAGCCTCAGGGAGGTTCCATGCCTGTCCTCAGCACAATCCTGTTTGCCATCCTGCTCCTCGCCGGCACGATGACGCTGGCCTTGACCGCGAATCAGCTCCCGCTGCGCGTTGCCTCGCACTTTGACGCGACGGGCATCGCCAACGGCTTCATGGGGCGCTCGGACTACCTGATGTTCATGCTTGCGCTGACGCTCGGCATTCCGCTGCTCATCGTGTTCTTCACCGCGCTCGTGCCCAGGTTCGTGCCGATCGACAAGCTGAAAGTGCCCAACCGCGACTACTGGCTGTCACCCGGGCGGCGCGACGCGACCATGGCCAGCCTTGCAACCTCGGGCCTGGGCATGGGATGCATCGTCACCGTCTTCCTGATCGCCGTGCACTTCATGGTCGTCGCCGCCAACGCCCGGACGCCGCCGCGACTCGACAGCGCGCTGCTGTGGATGCTCGTCGGCGCGCTGGTCTTCGCGGTCGTGCTCTGGCAATTCCTGCGCTGGCGCCGGTTCAAGGTTCCAGGATGACGGTCGCCGCGCCGCCGTGGCCGCCGGCGCACCGGATCGACTGAACGCCCATGGCGGTGAAGAAGGCCTTTCTGCTGCGCCTCGATCCTGCCGTCTGGGCAGGTCTCGAGCGGCTCGCGCAGGCTGACCTGCGCAGCGTCAATGCGCAGATCGAATTCCTGCTGCGCGATGCACTGAACCGGCGCGGCATCAAGCCCAGGAACACCCGCGCGCAAGTACCGGTAGCCGGTGGCGACTCCGTGGACTGACGCGCTGGCCGCGCTGCTCGATGCGGAGCCGGCTTTCGACGGCTGCGCGTTGCGCGCCGCGACGCGTGCCGACGAAGACCTGCTGTTCGCACTGCATCGCGACGCGCTGCGCGAATATGTCGAGGCGACGTGGGGCTGGAACGAAGCCTGGCAGCGCGCCCATTTCGCCGGGGAATACGCGCCGGCCCGCAACGCGGTCATCGTGCGTACCAGCACGGATGCCGCAATCGGGCGCGTCAGCCTGTCGCGGGGTTGGCACGGAATATTTCTGCGCGACGTCGAATTGCTCGCCAGCGAGCGCAATCGCGGACTCGGCGGCGCGCTCGTGCGCGCCGTACTCGCCCTCGCGCGCGCTCAGAGCCGCCCGGTCGAGCTCTACGTGCTCAAATGCAATCCGGCGCAACGGCTGTATGCCCGGCTCGGCTTTCGCGTCGTCGGCGACGACGGAGCGCGGCTGACGATGCGCGCGCCGTAGCGTTGCGTTCCGGGTCAGGCCGCCAGGACGCGCTGCAGCCACGCCGAAATGGCCTGGATTTCCTCGAGGCACACCGAATGCTCCATGCGGTACGTGTGCCAGTAGACTTGGTAGCCGCTGGCCTGCAGCGCCGCGCGCGACGCCTCGGCCCACTCGAGGCGGATCATCGGGTCGGCGGTACCGTGCGCCATGAAGATCGGGACGTCGCGGTTGGCGGCGGCAGCCTCCGTTGCGAGCTTGTCGGCGGCGACCAGGTAGGTCGACAGCGCCAGGATGCCCGCAAGGCGTTCGCGATGCCGCAGTCCTGCATAGAGCGCGATCGCACCACCCTGCGAGAATCCCGCCAGCACGATGCGCGCCGCCGCAATGCCTCGCTGCACTTCCCGGGCGACGAGTTGCTCGATCTGTTGCTGCGACTGCTGCACGCCGGCGATGTCGGCGCGATTGTTGAAATTCGCGCCGGCGATGTCGTACCACGCGCGCATCGGCATGCCGTTGTTGATCGTCACCCGACGCGTCGGTGCGTGGGGAAACACGAAGCGCAGCGGCAGCGTGGCAGGCAACCTCAGTTCCGGCACAACGGGAACGAAATCATTGCCGTCGGCGCCCAGGCCGTGCAGCCAGATGACGCAGCCGGTCGGTTTGGGCCCTGTTTCGAGTTCGATGCATTGCAGCGCGGCGTCCGACATGGCGTTCCCTGGGATCGAGTGCCCGGCATTCTATCGCGGGTGAGGCCAGTGCTGCGATGGCGCGGCGGGGTCCAGGCATCGGTGGCCGTGCAGCAGGGCGCCGGCAATGCCGCAATTGGCCCGGAAGGCGCATCCCGGCAATGTCCCGCACCCACGTCCGTTGCACCCGCACGGTTCCGAGCACGCCGCTGCGTGCCGCGAGCGCGTACGCGCCGGTCACGCTACGTCAGGGAGCGTGGCGTGATGTGGCATCAAGGCATTGCCTGCCGTGCACGGAAGACTTGTCGAGACCGCCACGAATGCAGTATTAAAGTCGCTCGGCCCCACACCTCTAGCGAACCGACCGTGGCCGATACCCGGACCGAGCTTGCCTGTGTCGCCTGCGGCACGAGCCTGCCTCGCGCGGCCAAGTTCTGCCCCGAATGCGCACACCCGGTCGCCGGACCGCCGCGGAAAGCGAAACTGCCCGATGCGGTGGAACGCATTGTCAGCGCGACCGCCGCGGTCGAGGGCGAGCGCAAGTTCGTGACGGTGCTGTTCGCCGACCTCAAGGGTTCGATGGACATCGTCGCCGGTCGCGATCCGGAGGAAGCACGCTCGCTGCTCGACCCGGTGCTGGAGCACATGTGCGAGGCCGTCGACCAATATGGCGGCACGGTGAGCGAGATCATGGGCGACGGGATCATGGCGCTGTTCGGCACGCCGATCGCCGCCGAAGACCATGCCGTGCGGGCGGCGCGCGCCGCGCTCACCATGCAGGACCTCGTACGCCACTACAGCGAGGAAACGCAGCGTACGCATGGCGTGCCGCTGCAGATCCGGGTCGGCCTCAATTCGGGGAAGGTCGTGCTGCGGATGAACGAGCACGGCCTGCACCTCAGCTACACCGCGATCGGGCTCACCGTGCACATCGCGTCGCGCATGGAGGAGATGGCGGCCGCAGGAGCAATGCTGGCCACCGCCGACACAGTGCGACTCGCCGCCGGACATGTAGAGACACGCCCCATCGGCCCGGTGAAGGTCAAGGGCCTCGACCAGCCCATCGAGGCCGCCGAAATGCGACGCGCGGCGGTCGTACGCTCGCGCTTCGACAGCCTCCCGGCGCGCACCGTCACCCCGTTCGTCGGTCGGCAGCGCGAAATGCGGGAGCTGCATGATGCGTTCACGCGAGTCGAGTCCGATGGCGCAGGCCGCATTGCCGCAATCGCAGGCGACCCGGGTATCGGCAAGTCGCGGCTGGTGCACGAATTCCTGCGCACTCTCTCGGGACGCAATGTGCTAATCCTGGAGGGCGGCACCGCCCCCCTACGGCAGTGGCGCAGGGTATCGGCCCGGAGTGCAAATCGTGCGGCAGTATTTCGGCATCGCCGGCGCCGACGACGCGACTGCGATCCAGGGCAAGGTCGCGGGCCGGATCGTCGCGCTCAGCGGCGACACCGGCCGTTTCGTCGAACCGATCCTTGCGCTCTTGCGCGCGCTGCCCGCCGACCATCCCTTCCATGCGCTGCCGGTCAAGGAACGCCGCCAGCAAGTCGCCGAATCGTTGTTCTGGCTTGGTCGCAGGGTCGCGGCCGACCGGCCTCTGGTGCTTGTCATGGAAGACATGCAGTGAGTGACCTCGGACACGCGCGCCTTCCTGGAGACTCTCTTCGAGAACGTGCCGGCGTCGACGCTCGTCATCGTCAGCTATCGGCCCGACTACGAAGCCGGCTGGTTGCCGAAGGCGGCAACGGAATTGCGCATGGAAGGATTGGATCGACCCGTGACGCGCGCGCTCATCACCGAGCTGCTCGGGACCGATCCAAGCCTCGACCGACTGAAGGACGCGTTGCCCGCGCGCAGTGCCGGCAACCCGCTTCATCGAGGAGCACATCCGCAGCCTCCTGCAGTCCGGCGACCTGCAGGGCGACCCCGGTCGCTATCGAATCGTCTCCAGCCTCGAACGGGTGGAGATTCCGCCGACGGTGCGTGCCGTGCTCGCGGCCCGCATCGATCGCCTCGATCGCGTCGACAAACATGCGCTGCAGTCGCTGGCGGTCGTCGGCGACCTGGCCAGCGTCGGCGTCCTCGCGCAGGTGCTCGACCGGCCCGTCGAAGACCTGCGCAAGTCGCTGCGGCGGCTGCAGGCGACCGGCTTGCTCATCGAGCGCTCCGAGGGCGAGCAGCTGTCCTACGAGTTCAAGCATTCGCTGACGCAGGCCGTCGCTTACGAGACGCTCCTCCGCGAGCGCCAGCGCGCACTGCACCTGCGCGTCATGGATGCGCTCGCCGATACCGACGATTACGACGTACTCGCCCGGCACGCGGTCGAGGGCGAAGCCTGGGAACGGGCGGTGGCTTACCTCTGGGCCGCCGGCAAGTTCGCCGCCGGGCAATTCGCCGAAGTCGAGGCCGTCGCATACTTCGAGCGCGCGCTGGGGCTGCTTCCGCGCCTGCCGAAGAACCAGCGCACCCCGGCCATGATGATCGATCTCAATATCGACCTGCGCAACGCCTTGGTGCCGCTGGGCAGGCATCGGCGCATTCCGGAAGTGCTGCACGCCTGCGAAAAACTCGCCGTCGAGAGCGGCGCCGAGCGCCGGCACGCGCGGGTGCTTTCTTTCCTGAGCAACTACTACGGCAACGTCGGGCGCTCGAACCTGGCGCTGGACGCCGCCGAGCGCGCGCCGCAGCTTGCCGAGAAAGTCGCTGTGCCGCGCATGCTGCTCATGGCGACGCTCAGTGTCGGCGAAATCAATGGCACGCTCGGCAACTACCGCAGCGCGGCCGATCATCTTAGGCGCGTGGTCGCGATGAGCGATCCCGCCGAGGCACAGGTGCCGCACGGTCAGGTTGGATTGCCCTCGGTGCGCGCGCGCAGTCACCTGGCGTGGACGCTGGCCGAGCTCGGCAGTTTCGACCAGGCGCGGCGCGTGGCAGAGGAAGGCCTGCAGATCGCCGACGCCTCCAGGCACGCGTACAGCGTGTGTCACGCCTGTCTGGGGCTCGGCGGGACGCGCGTGCGCCAAGGCGAATTCCAGGCTGCCGTTTCCGTGCTCGCGCGCGGCCTCGCAGCCACCGAGCGCGTTCCCTTGCTGCGACCGCCCATCGCCGCCGACCTGGGCCTCGCCTGGGCGCGCTGCGGCGACATTCCAAAGGGCCTGATGCATCTCCACGACGCCGTCGACAGCGCGAAATCGATGGGGCGCCTCAGCCATCTGCCGCTGTTGATCGTCAAGTGCGGCGAAACGCATCTGGTCGCGGGCGAGCCGCGCGACGCGCTGCTGCTCGCCGAAGACGCATTGCGGCTGGCGCGGGAACAAAGCGAGCGCGGCAACGAGGTCTATGCGGGCCACCTGCTCGGTGAGATCAATGCGCACGATCGCGCACGACCGGTGGCAGACGCCGAGACCTACTTCCACGACGCACTCCGACTCGCCAACGAACTCGGCATGAGGCCGCTGGCGGCCCGCTGCCACGCGGGACTCGCCACACTGAATCTGCGCGCCGGGCGGCGCGAACTTGCGCAGCCGCATGCGGCGTCGGCGCGGGCGATGTTCCGGGAAATGGCGATGCGCTTCTGGCTCGACAAGCTGGATTGCGATATTGCGGCGCTGGCTTGACCTGCCGCCGTGAACGCCGCCGCTGCCAGCTTCGCGCCTGACCGGGACGACGAGGCACTCGAGGCCGCGGCCAAGGCGGGGCGCAGCCAATGCCAGGACCCTTGACCGGTCGAGGCGCACTGCGGCGCACACCATTTGCCGGGATCCGATCCGCAGCGTAGAATCCGCGCCTCGCAACGGGCTCGTGACACAATCGCGACGCCCGTGGTTGCGGTACCCTATCGGTGTCCGCGCAATCCAGAGACAAAATTTTTGGAGTTCGCACGATGGCCACCTCCTCCGCCGGCGCGCTCGCGCTGCGCAATGTTTCCCTTGACGACAAATACGAGCTCGACTCCGGCCGCGCCTACATGACCGGCGTGCAGGCGCTGGTGCGTCTGCTGATGATGCAACACCAGCGAGACGCGGCGGCCGGGCTTAACACTGCGGGCTTCGTCTCGGGCTATCGCGGCTCGCCGCTGGGCGGACTCGACCAGGCGCTGTGGAGCGCCGAGAAGTTCCTGTCGCGCGCGCACATCAAATTTCAGCCGGGATTGAACGAAGACCTCGCCGCGACTGCGATCTGGGGAAGCCAGCAGGTCAATATGTACCCGGGTGCGAAGTACGACGGCGTGTTCTCCATGTGGTACGGCAAGGGGCCGGGCGTGGATCGCTGCGGCGACGTGTTCAAGCACGCCAACTTTGCCGGCACGTCGAAGCACGGCGGCGTGCTGGTGCTGGCCGGCGACGATCACGCCGCGAAGTCGTCGACGCTGCCGCATCAATCCGACCACCAGTTCTCCGCGGCGATGATGCCGGTGCTCTACCCATCGTCGGTGCAGGAGATCATCGACCTCGGGCTGCACGGCTGGGCGATGAGCCGCTACTCCGGCTGCTGGGTGGGCTTCAAGTGCGTCGCCGACACCGTCGAGAGCTCGGCCTCGGTGCTGGTCGATCCCCAGCGCGTGAGGATCATCACGCCCGACGATTTTCCGTTGCCGCCGGACGGCGTGCACATCCGCTGGCCGGACCCGTTCCTCGCCACCGAGGCGCGCATGCAGGACTACAAGGTCTACGCCGCCCTGCACTATTGCCGCGTCAATCGATTGAACCGCATCGTCATCGATTCGCCCAGTCCGCGCCTGGGCATCATCACCAGCGGCAAAAGCTACCTGGACGTCCGCCAGGCGCTCGACGACCTGGGCATCACCGAGGCCGACGCCGCGGAGATCGGCATCCGCGTGTGCAAGGTGGCGATGCCGTGGCCGCTCGAGCCCGAGGGCGTGCGCCAATTCGCCGAAGGACTGTCGGAAATCCTGGTGGTCGAGGAAAAGCGCCAGATCGTCGAGTACCAGCTAAAGGAACAGCTCTACAATTGGCGCGACGACGTGCGCCCGCGCGTTATCGGCAAGTTCGACGAAAAAGGCGAATGGGTTCGTCCGCACGGCGACTGGCTGCTGCCCGCCACCGCCGAGCTCACGCCGGCGATGATCGCGCGGGTGATCGCGCAGCGCATCGAGCGCCTCGAGCTGCATCCGCGCACGATCGAAAAGATCAAGAGTCGCGTGGCGTTCATCAACGGCAAGGAGGCTGCGCTGGCCAAGCCGCGCATCCTGTTGCAACGCGTGCCGTATTTCTGCTCGGGGTGTCCGCACAACACTTCGACAAAGGTGCCCGAAGGCAGCCGCGCAACCGCAGGAATCGGCTGCCACGTCATGGCGATCTGGATGGATCGCTCGACCTCGGCGTACACGCACATGGGTGGCGAAGGTGCGCCGTGGATCGGCCTGTCGCCCTTCACCGAGGAAAAGCACATCTTCGCCAACCTCGGCGACGGCACCTACTACCACTCGGGCTCGATGGCGATTCGCGCGGCGGTCGCGGCGAAGATCAACATCACCTACAAGATCCTCTACAACGACGCGGTGGCGATGACCGGCGGACAGCCGTTCGATGGCCCGCTGTCGCCAGCCGACATCGCGCGCCAGGTCGCCGCCGAAGGCGTGCGGACCGTCATCGTCGTCTCGGACGAGCCGCACAAGTACCCCTTGGGCTACTTCGCGCCCGGGATCGAGATCCACGACCGTTCGGAACTGGACAACGTGCAGCGCAAGCTGCGCGAGACTCCGGGTGTCACGGTGCTTCTCTACGACCAGACCTGCGCCGCGGAAAAACGCCGCCGCCGCAAGCGCGGCAAGCTGACCGACCCGGCCGAGCGCGTGGTCATCAACGAACTCGTCTGCGAAGGCTGCGGCGATTGCGGAGTCAAATCCAACTGCGTGTCGGTCGCCCCGGTGGAAACCGAATTCGGTCGCAAGCGCACCATCGACCAGAGCTCGTGCAACAAGGACTTTTCCTGCGTCAACGGCTTCTGCCCGAGCTTCGTCACCGTCGAGGGCGGCAGCCTGCGCAAACCGAAGAAGGCCGCGGCGGGCGAATTTCCCGCGCTGCCCGACCCGACGCCGGTGAGCGCCGCCGAGCCCTACGGCATCCTCGTCACCGGCATCGGTGGCACCGGCGTGGTCACCATCGGTGCGCTGCTCGGCATGGCCGCGCACCTCGAGGGCAAGGGCGTGTCGGTGCTCGACATGGCAGGCCTCGCGCAAAAGAACGGCGCCGTCGTGTCGCACGTGCGCATCGCGGAATCGCCCGATCAGCTCTACGCAACGCGCATCGCCGCAGGCGAGGCCAGGCTGGTGCTGGCGTGCGACATCCTTACCGGCGTCGGTTACGAAGCCATCGCCAAGATGCAGAAGGGGGTCACCCGCGCGCTGGTCAACACGGCGCTGGTCATGCCCGCCGATTTCACGCGCGACGCCGACCTGCGCTTTCCGCTCGGATCGATGGAACAGGAAATCCGCGACGCCGTGTCGCCGGGCGACGCCGAGTTCCTCGACGCGACCAGGCTCGCCACCGGCCTGATGGGCGATTCGATCGCGACCAACCTGTTCATGGTGGGCTACGCTTACCAGCGCGGCCTGCTGCCGCTGTCAGAAGCGGCGATCCTGCACGCCATCGAATTGAACGGCGCGGCGGTCGAATCGAACACACAAAGCTTCCGTTGGGGGCGCCTGGCCGCAGTCGACCCGCAGCACGTGCTCGCCGCGGCGATTCCGGCCGAGAAGCCCGACTCGCAGCGCCTGTCGACGTCTCTCGAGGAAACCGTCGCGCGCCGTTCCGAATTCCTGACCGGCTACCAGGACGCCGCGTACGCCACGCGCTACGTCGAATTCGTCACCAAGGTCCTGACCGCAGAGTCGGCCCGCGCCCCGGGCAAGACCGCGCTCACCGAAGCGGTGGCGCGCTACTACTTCAAGCTGCTGGCGATCAAGGATGAGTACGAGGTCGCTCGCCTGTACACCGACGGCGAATTCATGAAGCGCGTCACCGCGCAATTCGACGGTGACTACAGGCTGACATTCCACCTCGCGCCGCCGCTGACCAACCGGGCCGACGCGGCGACCGGCCAAGCAAGGAAGAGCACCTACGGTCCGTGGATGATGACCGCTTTCCGCATCCTCGCGAAGATGAAGGGCTTGCGCGGCACGCTGTTCGATGTGTTCGGCCGGACCCCTGAGCGGCGCATGGAGCGGCAGCTCATTACCGACTACGAGGCGCTGATCGAAGAACTCCTGCCGCATCTCGCGGCGCACAATCACTTGATCGCGGTCGAACTGGCCTGCATTCCCGAGCACATCCGCGGCTATGGCCACGTCAAGGAGCGCCACCTCAAGGCCGCGAAGGCGAAGGAAGCCGAGCTGGTCGCCGCGTATCGCGGCGCCAAGCCGGCCGATGCGCGGCCGGTGGAGTTGGTCGCGGCTTAGGGTCGGCTAAACCCGGGCGCGAACGCGCAACGTCGCTCAGAACGCGACGCGGTGCCGCCCCTTGAGCTCGAGGATCGCGCGCGCGTCGTCAGGCGACGCGACCGCCAGCCCCATCGCCTCGATGATCGAGCGAGCGGCACGCACCTGCGCCGCGTTCGATTCGGCCAGCTTGCCGGGACCGAGCCAGAGGCTGTCCTCGAGCCCGACGCGAACGTTGCCGCCCATCGCCGCCGACATCGATGCGATCGGCAATTGGTTGCGGCCCGCGCCGAGCACGCTCCATCGATACTGATTGCCGAACAGGCGGTCGGCAGTGCGCTTCATGTGCGCGACGTCGTCGGGGTGCGGGCCGATGCCGCCGAGTATGCCAAACACGCTCTGAATGAACAGCGGCGGCTTGATCAGGCCGCGCTCCAGAAAATGCGCCGCGGTGTACAGGTGGCCGATGTCGTAGCACTCGATCTCGAAACGCGTGCCGTTGTCGGCGCACGAGGTGAGGATGTACTCGATGTCCTTGAAGGTGTTCTTGAAAATCCGGTCGTCCGAGCCTGCCAGGTACGGCCGCTCCCAGTCGAAGCGGAACGTCTTGAAGCGGTTGAGCATCGGGTAGAGCCCGAAGTTCATCGACCCCATGTTCAGCGACGCGACTTCCGGCTTGAGCTGCAAGGCCGGCTGCAGCCGCTCTTCGATGGTCATCGTCGGCGCGCCGCCGGTGGTGAAATTGATGACGACGTCGCAGCGCCGCGCGATGTCGGCGGCGAACTCGCGGAAGTACTTCGGATCCTGCGTCGGATGGCCGTCGACCGGATCACGGGCGTGCAGGTGAACGATCGCCGCCCCGGCCTCCGCCGCGGCCACAGCGGCGTCGGCGATCTGTTGGGGCGTAATCGGCAGGTGCGGCGACATCGACGGCGTGTGAATCGCCCCAGTGACGGCGCAGGTGATGATGACGTTGCGGGGTCCGGCCATGATGCTCTCCTCTATTCGGACTGATCCTGTTGCCGCTTGTGCGCGACCAGCGCCATGAGGCGACGGTCGCGCCAGCGCGTGCGGGCGTCGCGCTGCGCTTGCGAATGCGGTGTGCCGAGCGCGTCGCCGACGCGCTTGGCATTGGCTTCGTCCCACACCGACGCCGGCGCCGGGTTCGCCGCCAGCCGCCGGTAGAAGTCGCTGTAGCGTGCGCAGTAATCGGCGACGCCACCCGGCGCGTTGAGCTCGATGGTCGCGAACGGGCCCATGAACGCCCAGCGCAGCCCGAGGCCGTCGCGAACGGTCTTGTCGAGGTCGTCGGGCGACACATAGCCCTCGCCGACCAGACGCATCGCCTCGGTCAGCAGCGCGCCTTGCAGGCGATTGAGGATGAAGCCGTCGAGTTCCTTGCGCACTACGATCGGCACCTGGCCGACTTCTGCGTAGACCGCCAGCGCACGTGCGACTGTCTCGGGCGCGGTCCAGGGCGCGCCGCACAGCTCGACAATCGGCACCAAATGCGGAGGATTGACCGGATGCGCGACGATGCACCGCGCCCTCCCGGCAAGCGCCCCGGTGAAGCGCGACGCCGGAATGGCCGAGGTCGAACTCGCGAGCACGGCGCTCGTCGGGGCGTGGCGGTCGAGTTCGGCGAACACGGCTTGTTTCAGCTCGACCACCTCGGGCAGGTTTTCCTGGACCCAATCGACGCCTGCAACAGCCGTGCGCAGCTCGGGCACGAAGGCTACGCGCGCGAGCGCGGCTTCGGGATCGTTCGCCAGGCCATGCGTCACTTGCTCCGCCAGGCTCGCGGCGATGAAGTCACGAGCCGCGTCGAGCTGCGCGGTCGCGTTGTCGGTCAGCCGCACCTGCCAGCCGGCGCGCGCAAACACCGTCGACCAGGCGCGGCCGATGAGCCCGGCGCCGATCACTGCTATGGTCTTGTCCATGTCCTCACATCCAGAGTACGCGGCGGCGCAATTCGAGGTCCGTGCGCAACGCCGCCGCCGCGCCTTCATGGACGACGCTGCCCCGTTCCAGCACGTAGGCGCGATTGGCCAGCGCCAGCACCAGATCGAGATTATGCTCGACAATCACCATCGTGACTTCGCCCCGTAGCTTGTCCAAGGCCTCGAACAATTCCTCGACGACCGCCGGCGCCAGCCCTTCGAAGGGCTCGTCGAGCAGCAGCACGCGCACGTGGCCCGACAACGCGCGCGCCACCGCGACCATCTGCTGCTCGCCGCCGGACAGGAAATCAGCGGGTGTGTCGAGCCGCGACTTGAGCTGCGGAAAGAATTCCATGATCCTGTCTTCGCTCCACACGACGCCGCCGTCGCGCCGCTTGAGCCGCCCCAACTCGAGGTTGTCGCGCACGCTCATGCCGGCGAACAGCCCTCTCCCCTGGGGCACGTAGGCAACTCCGAGCCTGGCGATCTCCGCGGCAGGACGACCGGTCAGCTCCTCGCCGGAGAGCGCGATGCTGCCGTCCCCCGCCCTGACAATGCCAATGATCGTCTTGAGCAGCGTCGACTTGCCCGCACCGTTGCGGCCGAGCAGTGCGACGATTTCGCGCTCGTGCGCGACCAGTGACGCCCGCTGCAGGATGTGACTCTTGCCGTAGTAGGCCTCGACCGAGTCGAGGACGAGCAATTCGCGGCCGGCCGCCGCCACGGCGTGCTGTTGCGCGCCGGCAGCGAGCGCCGAGGTGCCCACGCCGATGTACACCTCCTGCACCGCGCGGCTGTTGCGCGCGTCTTCGGCGGTGCCGTCGACCAGCACCCGGCCCTCGTTCATCACCGTCACGCGGTCCGCCAGCGCGAATACGCGGTCGATGTCGTGCTCGACCATCAGGACGGGGATATCGCGTGAGATTCGCTTGACGAGGTTGGCGACGCGTTCGCGTTCGGCAGCGGCGAGCCCGGCGAGCGGTTCGTCGAGCAGCAGTACCCGAGGCGCGGACGCGAGCGCCAAACCCATGTCGAGCAACCTCTGGCCCCCGTAGGACAGCGCGCCGGCCTCGGCGCGCTCCATGCCGGCCAGGCCCAGGTAGCGGATGAGCTCGTGCGTCTTGCGCATCACCGGGGCGATGGCGGTGGCGCGCGTCCAGCCGTTGAAGTGCGACGGATCGCGCGCCTGCACCGCGAGCCGCAGGTTCTCTTCGATGGTGAGCGCAGGAAAAAGATTGGTGATTTGGAACGAGCGCGACAGGCCTGCCGCAACGATCCGGTGCGGCGCGTCGCCGGTGATGTCGCGACCGTCGAGCACGACACGGCCGCGATCGGGCTGCAACAATCCCGACACCAGGTTGAAGAGCGTGGTCTTACCCGCGCCATTGGGCCCGATCAGAGCATGCAGCGTGCGTTCGGCGACCGAGAGGCTCGCCTCCTCGACCGCGTGGATGCCGCCGAACGCCTTGGCCAAACCTTGCACTTCGAGCGGCGTCGCCGACGATCGCGCAGCGGGCCGCAGAAACTCCGGCAGCGGCAGGCCCTGCTCGATGCTGCGCCCGGCCATCGCTGCGGCTTCGACGACCCGCGCGCGCATGGGCGCGGTGAGACGGCGCCATACGCCGACCAGGCCCGTAGGCGAGAACACGACGAAGCCGACAAACAGCAGGCCGAAGAAAAGCAGCCAGTTGGGCGTCCAGATCGACAGGTATTCGCGGAACAGGATGTAGAACAGCGCGCCCAGCGCCGGTCCCAAGAGGCTGCGCATGCCGCCGATGATGACCATCGCGAGCAATTCGCCCGAAAACGAGACTCCGGTCGGATCGGCCGAGGCGAAGCGGTGGTGGAACGCGAACGCGACGCCGGCGACGCCGGTGAGCGTCGCCGATAGCACGTACGCGATCTGCTTGTAGCGTTGCGTCGCGTAACCGGTGAACTGCGCGCGCTGCTCGTTCTCGCGAATCGCCAGCAATACCGTGCCGATCGGCGAGGCCTGGAACCGCGCCAGTGCATATACCGCAGCGACGCCGAAGACCGCGGTGATCACGTAGTAGACCCAGGGGTTCTCGAGATCGACGCCGAACCAGACCGCCCGGGTGACACCGCCCAATCCGTTCTCGCCGCCCGTGAATGCGGTCCAGCGGAAGGCAACTGCGTAAGTGAGCGCCGCGAACGCCATCGTCAGCAGCGAAAAATAGACGCCGCGCCGGCGCAGCACCAGGAAGCCGACGAGAACCGACGCGACCAGCAGGAAGCCCAACGCGAACAGCGCCGGCCAGAGGACCGAACCCGCGAACCAATGCCGCTGTACCAGCGCGGCCGCGTAGGCGCCCAGCCCGAACCACGCGCCGTGCCCGAAGGAGACGAGCCCGGTGCGGCCCACGAGCAGGTTGAGCGCCATGCAGGCGACGGCGAAAATCACGACGTCGGTGGCGCTGGTCAGCGTGAGCCCGCCGGCGAGCAGCAGAAAGGGCAACGCAGCGCAAGCCAGCGCGGCAACCACGACGGGCGAGGTCAGGCGCTTCATTCGAAGCGCTGGATGCGTTCGCCGAACAGCCCCCGCGGCCGGAACAGCAGCACCAGTACCATCAGCAGGTACATCGAGGCTTCCGCCGCGGGCGGAAAGAAATAGATGGTCAGGCCGCGAACGACGCCGACGATCAGCGCCGCCAAGACCACGCCCCAGAACGATCCCAGCCCGCCGATGACCACGACGACGAACGAGGCGGTCAGGATGTCGGCGCCCATCGCCGGATGAACGCCGGTAATCGGCGCGAGCAGCACTCCTGCCAGAGCCGCGAGGGCGACCGCGAGTGCAACCACACTCGCCATGTACGGGGCGAGCGAAATGCCGAGTGCAGCGAGCATGTCGGGGTTCTGCACGCCGGCGCGAACGACGCGGCCGAATGGCGTCCTTTGCAGCAGCCACCACAAGCCGGCGACCGCGCTCGCCGCGACCGCGAGCATCAGCAAGCGGTATTTCGAATAGATGAAGTCGCCGACCAGGACCTGCCCTTTCAGCGCGGGCGGAATCGAGAACGGAATCGGCGCCGCGCCGAAGATCCAGCGCAACGCCTGCTCGGCGACCATCGCGAGACCGAAAGTCAGCAGCAGGCCGAGCGCGGGATCCTCGCGGTAGAAGCGCCGGAACAGGAAGCGTTCGACGACCAGGCCGATCACCGCGACCGCCAGCGGCGAGAGCACGAATGCGCCGGCGAAGCCGAGGGTGTCGGCGAGCTTGACGGCGAGGTACGCGCCGAGCGCGTAGAAGGCGCCGTGCGCGAGATTGACCAACCCGCCCAGCGAGAAGATCAACGTCAGCCCGAGCGCGATCAGCAGGTAATACGCGCCGGCGAGCAGGCCGTTGAGGACCTGCTCGAGGATCTGGATCAGCATGATGGTCGACGCTGCGCGCGCCGCGGCGGCACGCGCAGCGGGCTGCTGATCAGGCCGGCATCGTGCAGTTGTTCTCCTCGCGCGTCGGCGCGAGCACTTCCAGGCTCTGGTTGGCGCCGGGCACCGGCGCGGACAGCGTGAACAGGTCCCAGCGATCCTTGACCTGGTCGACCGGCTTGAAGGTCAGCGTGTACATCTCCTGCATCAGCTGATGGTCCCAGCCGCGGTAGTAACCCTCGCGGGTCTTGAGGATGTCGAACTTGGCGCCCTTCTCGAGGTGCTCGGCGACCCTGGTCGAATCGGTGGTCTTGAGTTCGTTCATCGCCTGCGCGACGTGCCTGGTCGACATGTAGTCGCCCCACGCCTGGTTCTCCGGCGGCTTGCCATACTTCTTGACGAACGCGTCGGTGAATTTCTGCGCCGACGGCGTCTTCACCTGCGAATCCCACACCAGTGGCCAGCTGCCGATGACGTTGCCCTTGCCCACGCCCCATGCAATAGCGGTGTCGAAGCCGAAGCCCGCGACCGGAAACGGCAGTCCGAATTCGAGGTACTGCTTCATGAAATTGCCGATCTGGGCGCCGGCGAGGTTGGATATCACCAGGTCGGGCTTGGCATTGCGGATCTTGAGCAGGTAGGGCGAGAAATCGGCGGCGTCGGTGGGCACCAGCTCGTCGGCAGCGAACTCGCCGCCGTTGGCCAGCATGAAGCGCTTGGCGACCTTCAGCAGGTCGTGGCCGAAGGCGTAATCGGCGGTGAGGCTGTACCACTTCTTGCCCTTGACCATGCCGTCGCGCAGCAGTGCCTGCCCCTCGGCGCCCACATACATGCTGTTGGCCGCCTCGGTGTGGAACATGTAGCGGTTGCAGGCCTTGCCGCGCAGCTCGTCGGAATTGCAGCCGGTGTTGAAGAACAGGATGCGGTTGCGCTGCGCGACCTGCGCGATCGCCAGGCCCGAGGCCGAGCTGATCTCGCCGATGATCGCGACAACCTTGTCGCGCTCGATCAGGCGCTCGGCCTTGGTCGACGCGGTCTGCGGATTGACGCTGTCCTCGGCGATCAGCTCGATCTTGCGGCCCATGATGCCGCCGCCGGCGTTGATCTCGTCGACCGCGAGGCTGACGCCCATCACCGCGTACTCGCCGAGCGGCCCGAGGAAGCCGGTGCGCGGCGTCAGGTGCCCGATGCGGACCGTCTCGGACTGGCTGCGCACAATGGCGGGGAAACCCAGCGCGCCAAGCGCGGCGGTGGCTGCTGCGCTTTGCAGCAGATTGCGACGACGACGGCTGACCGGCGAACGATCCATGACTCCTCCTGTGAAAAACGGGACGTCGAGTGCGGCGGCTCGCATCGGCCGTTCACACGCACGCGACAGTGCTGGCAGTTATAATCCAAAGCGCGTCCCGCTGTCCACGACTCGCGGCACACCGGAGAATTGCCCATGGACCTGCAACTGCACGGATTGCGCGCGGTCGTCACCGCGGCCGCGTCCGGAATCGGGCTTGCCACGGCACGGGCCTTCGCGCGCGAGGGCGCGCAAGTGTTCATCTGCGACGTCGACACCAAGGCGCTGGGCGCGGTCGCGAAGAGCGATCCCGCGCTGACGCAGCAGGTGTGCGACGTGTCCGACGCGGCGGCCGTCGGGCGCTTCTTTGCTGCTGCGACCGCAACACTGGGCGGCCTCGACGTGCTGGTCAACAATGCCGGAATCGCCGGCCCGACCGCCGCGTGCGAGGACGTCAAGCTCGGCGACTGGGAGCGTACGCTGGCGGTCGACCTGACCGGCCAGTTCCTGTGTGCCCAGCGCGCGATACCTTGGCTCAAGAAGAGTGCCAACGGGAGCATGATCAACCTTTCGTCGGCAGCGGGTCGCTTCGGGTATCCCCTGCGCACGCCTTATGCCGCCGCCAAATGGGGCGTGATCGGATTGACCAAATCGCTGGCGCTCGAACTCGGGCCGCACGGCGTGCGCGTCAACGCGATTTGTCCCGGATTCGTGGCCGGCGCTCGCATCGACGCGGTCTTCGCGAGCCGTGCTTCCGCGCGTGGCGTTGCGGTTGAGGCAGTGCGCGACGAACTGCTCGCCAAGACGTCGCTGCGGCGCTTGGTGTCGGCGGAGGACATCGCCAACGCCATCGTGTTCCTCGCCTCCCCGCTCGGCGCCAACATCTCCGGACACGCGCTGCCGGTCGATGGCGACATCCACGCACTGAGCTGAGCCGCGTCCGACACGTGCTGCGCCGCTTGCTGGCCGAGAGCAAACGCAAGGCTGCGCCGCCGATCGGTGCCGTAGCCGCGCTGGAGCGCGCCGGTGCTGCGCCTGCAGCCGTCGGGGCGTCGCACGCCGAACCCATGCTGCCGCGCGAATGGTTCGCGGCGCAGGGCTGGTCGCCGTTCGCCTTCCAGGAAGAGGTCTGGGCCGCGCACGCGCGCGGCGAGTCGGGCATCATCCACGCGCCCACGGGGATGGGCAAGACCTACGCGGCCTTCATCGGTCCGCTGGTCGCAGGACCCGACGCTGGCGCGAATACCCCGCTGCCGCTGTCGGTGCTGTGGGTGACGCCCTTGCGCGCGCTCGCCGGCGACACCGTGCTGGCGCTGCGCCGCGCGGCGGCGGCGATCAAGCCGCATTGGACGGTCGACGCGCGCACCGGCGACACCTCGAGCTCGGCGCGCGCGCGGCAGAGCAAGCGCCTGCCGACGACACTCGTCACCACGCCCGAATCGCTGACGCTGATGCTGTCGCGCGCCGACTGGCGCGAGCGCTTTGCGCACCTGTCGACGGTCATCGTCGACGAATGGCACGAGCTCCTGTCGACCAAGCGCGGCGTGCAGGTCGAGCTCGCGCTGGCGAGGCTGCGCACGCTGGCGCAGGCGCGCGGTGCCGCGATGCCGGTGTGGGGGCTGTCGGCGACGCTGTCCAACCTCGACGAGGCGCTGGCATGCCTAGTCGGCGTCGGCGGGCCCGGCGATCGAGCGCCGACGCGCATCGTGCGCGGCGTCGATACCAAGGAAATCGTCATCGACAGCCTGATCCCGGCGACCATCGAACGCTTTCCGTGGGCCGGACACCTGGGACTCAAGCTGCTGCCCGACGTCGTCGCTGCCATCGAGCGCGCCAACTCGACGCTGGTGTTCACCAACGTGCGCTCGCAGGCCGAAATCTGGTATCAGGCGCTGCTCGGAGCGCGGCCGTACTGGGCCGGGCAGATCGCGTTGCACCACGGTTCGCTCGAACGCGAAGTGCGCGACTGGGTCGAGGACGCCTTGCGCAACCGGCGGCTGCGCGCGGTGGTGTGCACGTCGAGCCTCGACCTGGGCGTGGACTTCACGCCCGTCGATCAGGTGCTGCAGATCGGCAGCCCCAAGGGTGTCGCGCGGCTCCTGCAGCGCGCCGGCCGCAGCGGCCACCAGCCTGGCGCCGTCTCGCGCGTCACGGTCGTGCCCACGCACGCGCTCGAGCTCGTCGAAGCGGCCGCCGCGCGCAGCGCCGCAACGGCGCGACGAATCGAAGCGCGCTGCGCCATCACCTGCGCGAACATGCCGCCGCTGGACGTATTGACGCAGCATCTGGTCACCTGCGCGCTCGGCGGGGGCTTCGTCGTCGAGGAGCTCCTCGCCGAATTGCGCTCGACGCACGCCTACGCCGCACTCAGCGACGCGCAATGGCAGTGGGCGCTCGATTTCGTCATTCGCGGCGGTTCGAGCCTGGTTGCGTATCCCGAGTATCACCGCGTAGTCGCCGACGACGAAGGCGTGCTGCGGGTGCCGGATCGCGCCATCGCGCACCGCCATCGCATGAACATCGGCACCATCGTCAGCGACGCGTCGATCAACGTGCAGTTGAAGCGCGGCAAGCGGCTGGGCCACGTCGAGGAATCCTTCGTTGCCAGGCTGACTCCCGGCGATTGCTTCATGTTCGCGGGCCGCGTGCTGGAATTCATCCGCGTGCGGGACATGACCGCGTGGGTCAAGCCCGCCGCTGCGCGCGCGGCGGTGGTGCCACGCTGGATGGGCCACAAGATGGCGTTCTCGACGCAGCTCGCCGCGGAGACGCGCAAGCTCGTCGCCGACGCGCGCGACGGCGTGTTCGCGTCGCCCGAGCTGCGCCGCTGCGCGCCGCTGCTGCAACTGCAGGCGCGCTGGTCGGCGCTGCCCGGCCAACGCGAATGGCTGATCGAACAAATCACCACACGCGACGGGCATCACCTGTTCTTCTACCCCTTCGAAGGCCGGCTGGTGCACCTGGGCCTGGCGACGTTGTTTGCCTATCGCCTGACGCGCGCGGCGCCGCGCAGCTTTTCGATCACCGTCACCGACTACGGCTTCGGCCTGCTCTCTCCCCAGCCACTTTCGCTGTCGATCGGGGGGCTCGGCCGGCTGCTGGCGGCGCAGGACGTCGAACGCGACATCCTCGCGGGACTCAACGCGTCCGAGCTCACGCGGCGGCAGTTCCGCGAAATCGCGCGCGTGGCCGGGCTCATCTTCCAGGGCTATCCAGGCCAGGGAAAGACCGCTCGCCAGCTGCAGGCGTCCAGCGGCCTGGTCTACGATGTGTTCGCCGAATACGATCCCGGCAACCTGCTCCTGGCGCAGGCGCTGCGCGAAGTGCTCGAACGACAACTCGAAGCCTCGCGCCTTCATCTAGCGTTGCAGCGCCTGCGCGGGGCGCGCGCGATGCTCACCCGACCCAACAAGCCGACGCCATTCGCGTTTCCGCTGCTGGTCGAAGTCTTTCGCGACCGGCTGTCGACCGAGCAATTGGCGGAGCGCGTCGAGCGGATGGTCACGGCGCTGGAGCAGGCGGCCGACGCGCGTTGACCGTGTGTTCCGCCATTGTTCAAGCGAGGCCCCCGGCCCCGGATCAAGTCCGGGGCAGGCTCTTCGCCGGGATGAGAAGCTCGCTGCGTCGCCCCGGCGCCGGCCCGGGTCCACGTTATAGTGTACTTGCCTGGACTCTCAATTTGGATCCCGGCCTTCGCCGGGGTGACGTCATCTGCCGCAATACTTTGAGGAATCTTCGATGAACGGAACTGCCTTCGACCTGTCCGGAAAAGTCGCGTTGGTGACCGGCGCGTATCGCGGGCTGGGCTTTGCCATCGCCCAGGGGCTGGCGCGCGGCGGCGCGACAGTCGTGCTCAACGGCCGCAAGCAGGATGCCCTCGATCGCGCCGTGGCAAACCTGGCCGCGCAGCACCTGAAGGCGGCGACGGCGGTGTTCGATGTCACCGATCGCGACGCGATTCACAAGGGCGTGGCGGCGATCGCTGCGCAGCACGGGCAGATCGACATCCTGTTCAACAACGCCGGCATCCAGCGCCGCGGCGCCTTCGCCGATTTCCCGAAGGAGCAGTGGGACGCAATCATCGCCACCAACCTCACCGCGCCTTTCATCGTCTCGCAAGCCGTGGTGCCGGGAATGATCGCGCGCAAGCAGGGCAAGATCGTGCACATCGCTTCGCTGATGAGCGATCTCGCGCGCCCGACCGTGATTCCCTACACGGCGGCGAAGGGCGGCGTGCGGCAGTTGACTCGCGGCATGGCGGTCGAGCTCGCGCCGCACAACATCCAGGTCAACGCGATCGCGCCGGGTTACTTCTCGACCGAGATGAACCGCGCGCTCATCGACAACGCTGAATTCAACGCCTGGGTATGCAAGCGCACGCCTGCGGGCCGCTGGGGCGATCCCGACGAACTGGCTGGCCTCGGGGTGTTCCTGGCGTCGAGCGCGTCGAACTACATGACCGGGCAGATGCTGGTGATGGATGGCGGCATGAGCGTAGCGTTGTGAGCGGCGGGCAGGGGCGAGCGGTTGCTTCCGGAAGCGCCGATTGCAACGCCGACCGCGAGGGGCATCGGTAGATAACAGGCTATCCGCGTAAACACTCGCGAGTCTTCGATTCATGCCAATGGGCGACTATTCGCCGGAGGCGTTGCTCGAGCAACTGCAACGGCATTTCTGGAGCGCTTGCGCCAGTGAATGCGCCTCCTATTGGGCAGAATGGCTTACGTCGACTTCTGCCGGGACTTAGCCCGATGCTTGACCGGGTCAAGCCACCTGAACCGACGTTGAGCTCATGAAGAGCCGATGTTCGTCAACAGCGGACCGAGCCCGCTCCCGTGAGATATCGGCCCGAACTTTCGGTCTCAGGCGAGGCCAGTCATGACTGGCATGGTGGTCTGGGGATATCATGATTGGGCCATCATCCTGAACACCGGCTTGGCGGGAGGCGGACAATGAATCGCAGAGAGTTCATCCGGAACGCAACAGGTTTTACGGGGGCCATCATGGCCCCCTCCTTTGCAGCCAGTAATGATCAGCATAAAGCTGGAGCGCCTGCCGCGCGCGTAGCCTTCGTGAAAACGATGGATCGCTCGGCGGGCGTGACCCGCGCGATTGCTCTCCTGGATATGGGGCGTTTCGACGGCAAGGATCTTTTTGTCAAGCCGAACTTCAACAGCGCCGACAAGGCGCCTGGCTCCACTCATGCAGACACGCTGGCCACCCTGCTGAGAAGCCTCAAGACCATGGGCGCCGGTCCGCTGACCTTGGGCGATCGCAGCGGCATGGGCAATACCCGCGAGGTGATGGAAACGAAGCGGGTATTCCAGATGGCTGAAGAATTCGGTGCCAAGGTTGTTGTCTTCGATGAGTTGGGCGCAGACGACTGGGAACTGGTCAAGCCCCCCGACAGTCATTGGCAACAGGGATTCGCACTGCCGCGGATGGTGCGCAGGGCGGGGGGCGTCGTCCAGACGTGCTGCCTGAAGACCCATGGCTACGGCGGCCATTTTACGTTGTCGCTAAAGAACTCCGTCGGTCTGGCGGCGAAGACCGTCCCTGGCATTTCTCATGATTTCATGCGCGAACTGCATTCCTCGCCCCATCAGCGCCAGATGATTGCTGAGATCAATGCCGCGTATCACCCTGAATTGATCGTGCTCGATGGTGTAGAAGCATTTGTGAACGGCGGTCCCGACAAGGGCAAGCTGGTCAATGCCGGCGTGATGCTGGCAGCGACCGATCGCATCGCAGTGGACGCCGTTGGCGTGGCTTTGCTGCGGTATTACGGGACTACACCGGAAGTTAGCCGCGGTGCCATCTTCGAACAGGAACAGATCGCGCGAGCGGTGCAGTTGGGGCTCGGGGTCACCGGGCCAGGTCAGATCGAACTGGTGACCGGCGACCAACAGAGCGCTGACTACGCGAAGAAAATAAGGGCAGTCCTGGACGGTGCACCGGCCGCCTAGGTACAATACTCTTCACTTAAGCGGCTAACCGCGCTATACTCGTGCTTTCCACACCAGGAGGGCTGGCTATGGCGCGCACGCTGGCGACACTGCCCGAGGGCAGCCGGATCACCGACTACATCAGCCTCGGGGTTATC
>Ga0209048_10001540_pt1 | contig 23551 bp, 22 predicted proteins | sample FrelakmetCRP12CR_FD_187146 | JGI IMG/M metagenome (GOLD analysis project Ga0209048, IMG submission 187146) | Freshwater lake sediment microbial communities from the University of Notre Dame, USA, for methane emissions studies - CRP12 CR (SPAdes)... | ecosystem: Environmental > Aquatic >... | reverse complement strand
GCCGCTCGGGGTTGGACCCCGGGGTCGCGGATCGCGAATTGTCGACGCAACCCTAGGATTCGCGCTGGGGTCAACGGTCAAAACACCGCGTGGGGTCCGGGGGTGTTGGAAGCGCCGCAGGCTGCGCACAGGAGAAAACCAAGCAAGGCCCTCTTCGCACGCCCCCGTGCTGGGTACTGAAATTCACCGGGTCGGTGGTGCGGCGTGCATGGAGTTCACCCCTCTATCGTCGAGGCGACAGTCTCGATTGCGAGGAACATCGGTAGAGGCTCGCTCGCAAGCAGCCCTTCGCGGACGCCTTCCAGTGGGACGAAGCCGCGCGCCTCGTAAAACCGTACCGCTTTGCCCTTCGCGTCCTTTACGACGCCGACGCAGCCCAAGCGGTCGCGCTGCTCGGCCGCCAGGTGGAGTACATGACGCAGCAACGCCTTGCCGATGCCCAGGCCTTGTGCCCGCCTGTCGACGCCCAGCCGACCGAGCCGAAGTACCGGCAACGGATAGCTGGGGAACCGCCGACGGAGGCGGGCGTTCGGGATGTTCGTGCGCTCGAGCGATGAAGCGGCGATGGTCCACAAACCCGCAATACGCCCTTCAATAACCGCGACGTACGTGACGGCAAGATGCAGCTTGAACTGATTCTGACCGCGTAATGTTCGAAGAATCGGTCGAGCTCCGGCTGCCCGCACGAGAAGCCACTGCGGTCATCATCGCGAGCGAGCCGCCGGACTTCAACGACCTTGGCCGCGCATCAACTCGCGAAGAGCCTCGGTTGGAGCGGGCGAAGTCTCGAGAAGGTCGGCCACTCGGTCGAAGGCCTTGTCCTCGAGGACCAAACGCGCCGGAATCAGCCCTTCGTCGGTCAAGTCTTCGCAGGCTTCCATGAAGTACAGCAGGGCCTGCTCGACGACGAAGTTCTTCTTGAGCCCGTGACTCTCTGTGAAGCGGTCGAGCCTCTCCTTGGTGGCCGCCGAGATGGTGGCCGAAATCTGCGACTGCTCCCTCACCTTCATGTCCTCGACCGTATACTAACCATCGGCGACCCGGCACGGTGCGCTGGAGTGGCAGGGCGAAGACTCCGCAATCCACTTGAGAACTTCAGCCCACCGCAAGAAGGGGGCCCCCGCGGCGTGCCGCTCCGGCGACGCTGGCCTCGGATGGTCAATCCCCTTAGAATTAGGACCTGACGCGCCTTCAGGTTCAGGAGCGCTTGGCGATGCGAATCGCCAAGCAGACCTAGCGGGAAACTCTGTCTGCGTGGAGCCTGAAGGCCTCGCTCAGGCGAGGCGAAGGGTTCGGCGGGTTGGGGACCGTCGCCAAGAAAACCTCACGGTCGGCTTCACGCAGCACCATGCGTTCGTGGTCGTCGAGTACCTGCTTGGCGCCCTGGAGGGCGAGGTCAGCCGCGGGAAGCCCGGAGACCGCCATGGCGCGGAGGATAAGGGCCTTCGCCGAAGGGGCGACACGCAATTCGAGCCTCTGGCTCTTTAGCTCCCTCTTCTGCTTGCTCTTCGCCGCGTTGACCATGGACGACATGTACGTCAACTCGCCGTACACGCCAACCTGTGGCGCAGTCCGCGCCCAATTGCGAGCCGGAGGTCGCCTTTCGCAAAACTCTGCGACGCAGGCGATGCAGTCGCTCTCAGCCTTGCCGGTGTCTCTTGGAACTACGGGGGCTTGGCCAATCCGCGGCAAAGTGCGCCGACAAGACGCTGCCGATTTCCTCGGGCGGACGTCGGCCGTAGACGCGCTCCACCATCCGCGTGGCCCGGTGACTCATGTGGGCGCCACAATCTCGGCGGGCACCCGGGCCAGCCGCATCCACTTCGCGTAACTGCGTCGTAAGTCATCCGGGGCCCGGCTTCTCTCAGAGACGCATTTCCGGTGGATGCCTTCGTGTCTACGACTGATGCGGTCGGACGATGAAACAACGGCCGGTGCCCGAGGCGCAGCACCCCCTCGGCCACCGACCCGAGAAGGGCTCGCTTCACGCCGGAGCGCCCATGTGAGGCAAGGCACACGACGTCTGCCTGCAGCCGGTCCGAAGCCTCGCAGAGGGCACGTGCCGCGTTGGGGGAGCGCACCACCTCCGTCCGCGTGACGATATTGTTGCGCGGGGCGGACTCCGGAATCTGCGAGCGTAGCAGGGTTACTATCCCAGCATCGGACGTGCTCAGCGCGCCGTCGTCCGAGATCACGTGGAGAAGAGTGACGTCGCCGCCGGCGGCAGCTACCAGTTGGTAGGCATGAGCGATGGCGCGGTTGGAGAACGCCGAGAGATCCGTCGCGACAAGGACGCGACGGATGCTGGGCAACCCTTCGGGCGCGGCCAGGTCGAGCGCTTTGTCGATGGTCGCGACGAGCGCGACAGAGGCACGGCTGAAGTGCAGCGCCACGTTCAAGACCGAGGCCAAGCGCGCAGGCCCGCGGCGACGATGGTTACCGGTCACGATGAGGTCGACGTCCTCCGCTTCAGCGACCTCGAGCAGCTGATCCCCCATACGCCCCAAGGCAAGTTTTGGTCGTAGGACGATCTCGCCCTCACCGTCCATGGAGGCCACGATTTTGGTCAGATCCCGCTTGAGCAGGCCCTCGATCTCTAGATTTGGCTCCACAGCCGAGCAGGGGCCGGGCAGGCCGTAACGGCGCCGTACTTCTTCTGGGGAGTAGACGTGCGCGACCACCACGTCGCAGGGTGCTGCTCGTCACAGCTCGGAGGCCCATCGGATCGCCGGACCGCTGCCCTCGGTCCAGTCGACGCCTAGGAGCACTCGTAAAGGCCCCTGCACCCGTGCCCAGGCCTCGAAGGGCTGTGCGTCGCGGACGATGAGGACTGGAAAACGGGCGGCGCGCGCCAGTCGTTCGGAAGTCCCTCCCAGCCCAAAGAGCGCGAGTCGCGGTGGCCTTTCGAGGAGACAACCAGCAGGCTCGCCTCCCGCGTCTCGCTGAACTCAAGAAGCGCGTGGCTGGCGTCGTCGTCGACGAGCGCGATGCAACGGACCTCCGCCACGCAACTCGCGCGGATGACATCAGCATCGGTCTCGAGCTTCTTCTCGACGGCGGGCACCTGGTGCGCGCGCTCTTGCTCACCCAGGCCCTTTGAACCAGTCTCGAGGACATGAACAAGCCAGATCTCCCGCTCGCCTCGGCGGGTCGCGAGCGCCGCCGTGGCTCGCAGCGCCTCCCATGAAACCGCGGAGAAGTTTGTTGCGCATACGAGAGCCATGGACCCCCTCCGGGCTTGGATGACGAGCCTTGTTGCGGATGGCTGTGACGGGCGAGTGTGGACCTCGACAGCCCTTCAACTTAACTTAATCACCGGATGGAGCCTGTCGACCAGACGGAGCGTGCCTCCCTGAGGACACCCGCGCGATGGTGGATCGGGTCGCGCCGCAGGGTTGGGTCGAGCGCCGGACCGTTGGAGCGACAGCGCTGGCATGCGCTGGCCGTTGCTGACGTGGTGTGGCGGCTTGAATCCTCGTTGCAAGGGCTCACGTCTCAGGAGGCAGCACGCCGCCTCGAACAGGTCGGGCCCAATCTGGTGCGCCGTCGGTCGCGAGGCAACGCGCTGCTCACCTTCCTCCGCCAGTTCAACGATCCGTTGATTTGGGTGCTCATCGCCTCGACAGCTGTCGCGATGTTCTTGGGAAGAATCAACGACGGCCTGGTAGTGGCTGCGGTCGTCTTGATCAACAGCTTCATCGGGTTCGTCCAGGAATATCGGGCGGGCAGAGCGATTGCAGCGTTGACCGAAATGCTCCCCGAGCACGCCAACACGCTTCGCGACGGCACCGCGACGAAGTTGCCGGTGGCTGCGCTTGTTCCGGGCGACGTGGTCACCCTCGCCCCAGGCGACCGAGTGCCCGCCGATCTGCGGCTCATAGCCTCGAGGAGCTTGATGGTGGAGGAGGCCGCCCTCACCGGGGAATCTGGCGCGAACCAGAAGTCCGTCCCGCCCGTGGTGGACGACACCGCCATCGGCGACCGCACCTCGATGGTCTATGGCGGCACGCTCGTCGCGCATGGCGCGGGCACGGGCCTGGTAGTCGCCACGGGGGAGGACACTGAGTTCGGACAGGTGGCTGAGTTGCTGAACAGAGCTGCCAACCTGAGGACGCCGCTCGCCGTGGCGCTGGCCAGGATCGGGAAGGTCATCACGATGGGTGTCGTGGTCGTGGTGATCCTCACTGTGCTCCTTGGCACGGCGCGGGCCCTTGCCGCCGGAGTGGCCCTCAATATGGCTGTTGCCGAGTCGGCTATCTTCGCCGTTACCCTGGCTGTCGGAGCGATCCCCGAGGGACTGCCAGCCATCGTCACCGTGTCGCTGGCGATCGGAGTGCGCCGGATGGCAGCCCGCGGCGCGATCGTCCGCGTTCTGCCGGCGATCGAGACGCTCGGAAGCACCACGGTGATCTGCTCCGACAAGACCGGAACCCTCACTCGCAACGAGATGACGGTGCAGTGCGTGGTGGTGGGTGGGCGCAGCGTGAACATCACCGGCGTGGGCTACGAGCCAACGGGCGTTTTCGTCGAGGGAGACGCCAAGCTGCCCGAAGTGCCGAGGGAGGTCCGCGACCTACTCCGCGACGCCGCTCTGGTGAGCGACGCGACCTTCGAGCGACGCGGCCAGCGCTGGCTAATTACCGGCGACCCAACCGAGGCTGCGCTTGTCGTCGCCGCCCACAAGGCCGGGATCGATGTGGCCGCAGAACGCTTTGCCTGCCATCGCCTGGACGTCATCCCCTTCGAGCCGGAGCAGCAGTTCATGGCCATGCTCCGCGAGCTGCCGGACGGAAGCAGGCGACTGCTGGTGAAGGGCGCGCCTGAGATTGTGATGGCACGAACGATACAGGTAGCTGAGGGTGCCCCGGTCGATGCAGCAGCGACGGAGCGAGCGGTGAGAGAGTTGGCGGTGAGAGGCCTGCGCGTGCTGGCGATCGCCGCTCGCGAATGGAGCGACGATGGGAACGAGCTACGGCACGAGGACATCAGGAACCTTGAAGTCCTTGGCTTGGTGGGCATGAGCGATCCCCCGCGTCAGGAGGCGCTCGAATCGGTGCGAGCGTGCCACTCGGCGGGGATCACAGTGAAGATGCTCACCGGAGATCATCGCCTGACCGCCACCGCCATTGGCCGGCAGCTCGGCTTGCTGGGAATGGGCCAGACCGCGCTCGTCGGCACCGAGCTCGAGCAACTGAGTGATGCCGACCTGCGGCAAGCCGCCGTCAGCACCAACGTCTTCGCGCGCGTGGCTCCGGTGCACAAGCTGCTCCTCGTTCGAGCGTTGCAGCAGAGCGGCTCCGTCGTGGCGATGACCGGCGACGGTGTGAACGACGCGCCGGCATTGAAGCAGGCGAACATAGGTGTGGCAATGGGGCTCACGGGCACATCCGTCGCCAAGGAGGCTGCCGACATCGTCCTTACCGACGACAACTTTGCGACCATCACGGCGGCTGTTGAGGAGGGCCGACGCGTCTACGACAACCTAATCAAAGCCCTCGCGTTTGTGCTTCCGACGAATCTCGGCCTCGCTCTTATCCTCCTGTTCGCCGTGGCGTTCTTTCCATTCGACGAGGTGACCCGCGAGCTGCTCCTACCGATGGAGCCGACACAGATCCTGTGGATCAACCTCATCGCCTCCGTTGCGCTCGCGGTGCCCTTGGCCTTCGAGGTAGCGGAACCCGACGTGATGAGCCGTCCACCCCGCGATCCGAAGGCGTCCCCGCTCTCGAGGTTCGTGGTGTACCGGACGGCGATTGTCGCCGTGCTGATGGCCGCGGGCGCGACCGCCCTCTCGATTTTCGAGTACCAGCATCAGCTCGCCGCAGGCCAGGCCCAGGAAGCGGCGATCGCCGACGCGCAGACGATGTCCGTCAGCGCCGTCGTCTTCTTCCAAGTCTTCTATCTCCTCGAGTGCCGGTCGCTGCGGAGCTCGATCCGAGCGTTGGGAATCTTCACAAATCGAATGGTCTTCCTGGGCGTCGGGGCTTTGCTCGGGTTACAGGCGCTGTTCATCTGGGCGCCCTTCATGCAGGTGGTGTTCAAGAGCTCGGCGATCTCGATTCGGCAGCTCGCGTTGGCCGTGGCAGTCGGCGCGACGATCCTTCCGGTGCTCAGCTTGGAAAAGGCCATCCGCCGTCGGGCGCGACGACCAGTCTGAATCGGCCACCGGTCACGGAGGAGCGAAGGCATTCAAGCGAACCGGCCCACGCGAAGCGTGCCCACGCCGAGGACGTCGGTAAGTCATGGAAACGCAGCTCGCCTCGAGACGCTATGCGAGTCGCCTTCTTTGGGAGCCTCTGCGCCGGCCGCCGCGGAGTCGCCGTTGGTCCGGCTGGCTCTCGTAGCGGTAGGATTCCGGTACCGTGGACTTGCTCAACCGTCCGGAGTGGCGTTTGGCCGTCGCGGTTGGAATTGGCTTGGTAGTTGGCGCTGAACGCGAACGCCGGAAGAGCCAGGGTCGAAACCGCAGTGCGGCGGGCATCCGCACGTTTGCGCTCACCGCAGCTCTCGGTGGCGTCGCCTTTCACCTGGGTGGTACTGTCACGGCAGCCATCGCGCTCGTGGTGGGCGCCGCCGCTGCGCTCGGCTATGCACTCGGCGACCGGAGCGACCCCGGACTCACCACCGAGCTTGCCCTCGTCTTGACCTTCGGGCTCGGGGTGTTGGCCCAGTCCGAGCCGCGTGCAGCCCTGGCGGTCGGCCTCCTAGCGACTGCGCTGCTTGCGTACCGGCGCGACCTGCACCGCTTCGTCCGGGGCGTCCTCACACAGAGGGAGCTGCTCGACCTACTGATTCTTGGCGTCTCCGCCCTGGTTGTTCTGCCGATGCTTCCGGACCGCGCGCTCGACCCGCTGAGCGCGGTGAATCCACACCGAATCTGGAAGCTCGCCGTGGTGATGATGGCGCTGACGGGGGCTGGCTACGTCGCGCAGCGCCTCGTCGGCGCGCGGGTGGGGCTCGCCGTGGCGGGGGTGGCCTCAGGCTTTGTCTCTGCCTCGGCGACGGTGAGCAGCATGGCGTCCCTCTCGCGCAATTCGCCAGCCCTCCTCGGCTCAGCAGCGGCCGGCGCGAGTGCTTCGATGGTCGCGACCTTCGTTCAGATGGCGATCCTGGTCGGCTCGGCGAGCCCGGCGCTCCTCCGCGCCGGCGCCCTGCCGCTGGGCGCGGGGGCGGGGACGGCGCTCGTGTATGCGGCAGTGCAGACGTTGCGGGCTGGCCGTAACGGGTATTCAGCAGCGCCGAAAGGCCGAGCCTTCAACATCCGAATGGCGCTTGGCTTTGCCATCCTCGTCACGGTGGTGGACGTGGCCGCTGCGCTCGCGCAGAAATGGCTTGGGACGGGAGGGGTGGTCGGCACAACCGCGCTGGCCGGATTTGCCGATGCGCACGCGCCCTCGGCTGCGGTCGCCTCGCTCGTTGCCAGCGGCGAGCTGTCGCCACCACTCGGACTCCTCGCGGTGCTCGCGGCGTTTAGTGCCAACACGATCACCAAGGCCATTCTGGCATGGCAGGGTGGAAGCGCTTCCTTCCGAAGGCGCGTACTGTTAGGGCTGGCGTTGGTGCTGGCAGCCGTCTGGGGCGGGCTGGCGGCCTTGCAGTTCCTTTGAACGCGTCAAGGAACGATGAGTAGCGGACGCTGAGCGATGTGGGCCTGACGGTCGGCGACGCTACCCATGAGTAGTCGGTGCACCGCCGAGCGGCCGTGCTTCCCAACGACAAGAAGGTCCGCCTTTCGTTCGGCCGCCTTCTCTTCGAGACTTTCGGCAACGAAGCCCTCGCAGCAATTGCCTTCGGTTTCGATGCCAGCGACCTGCTGTCTGGCCAAGGCCAACGCGCGCTGCGCCGCGGCCGGGAACTGCTTGCGCTCAGTGACCATCCCGTGCAACTCGGACGGGTACGCGGCCGGAGCTTCCACGTGGGCGATGAGGAGTCGTGCGCCCGCAAGCCTCGCCAGGTGGGCTGCTGTCGTCAGGGCTCGGTTGCTCGCCTCGGAGCCATCCACACCAACGAGAATGCTTTGTGCAACCTCAGCTTGCATGCAGCCCCCGGTCACAGAGGCGTGCCTCCCATCGGCAGCAAGCCTTGTCCATCACGTCGACCTCCACGCTTGGTCTGTTTCAGCCAGCCGAGGCCGACGAGCAGGATGACGGTCCCGAGCGCGAGGTAGAGAGCCTGGAGCGGGGGCTGATTGCTGTAGCCCACGATGGCGATCTCGACGGCGAGCCAGACAAGCAACGCCCCTCCGACCGCGCACGTCAGAAACGGAGCCAGCCGGTGGCGTCGCCACGTCAGGACCGCCGCGGCCAGCGGGCCGCCGCCGATCACCAGAAATAGAACTAGGCCGGGTACGAAGTAGTCGGCGAAAGGGGAACCGGCAAGCGACGACAGCGGCAGCGGGATAATCTGGCCATGGGGTCCGAGCATGAGCGCTGCTCCTCCGCCGAGCGCCCCGAGTGCCAGGAACAGCTCGAGTGCGATTGCCGTCTTGGCCGGCCGCGCGAGTGGTCCTGTAGGTGTCGCTACCGACATGGGCGTTCCTCGAGGCGCGCGTTGCTCAAGAGCGATTCGCGCACCGAGGGCATCGGGCGGCCGCCCTGCACGGCGTGAGTCGGCAGATGCGGCGCCTCGTGGAGGCGCATGGGGGCGAGAGTCAAGAAGCCTCCTCGCGCCGTCGTTCCAGCTCGATCGAAAGCGACTCGACGCAGAGTCGTACTACCAGCGGACCGAGTAGCGCTCCGGTTGCGCCGAATACTGCGATGCCACCAAGCATGGATACGAGGACAACGAACGTTGGGAGTTTGAGGTGCCCGTACCGTGTGAGGAAAGGCCGAACGAAGTTGTCGACAAGGCTGTGCACGCCGACGCCCACGGCGACGACGACTCCGAGGCGCCAGTATTGTCCGCTCGCGCCGAGTTCGATCGCGAGTGGAATCCAAACAAGGCCGGTACCAACGAAGGGAACGAGCGCGCACAGGGCTGTTAGAGGACCCAGGATGAAGGCCCGCGGGATTCCGATGGCGAGGTATGCCGCTGTCGCCAGAGCGCCTTGGACGAGCGCGGTCCCTCCTGCGCCGACGATGAGCCCGCGCCCGGTTTCGCGAAACGCCGCCGCCAATCTGGCGAATGCTTGGTTCGGAATCGGTGCGTGCTCCTCAAGCCACGCATAACCACGCTCGCCGTCGCTGAGGAACGTGTAGAGGGCCGCACCAAAGACGAGCACGGCGATGACCGCGCCTGCCGACGCGCGCCCCATGACGGCCAGCGCGCGCCAGGCGTTCGCGCCGTAGCGGCTAGCGAAATCAGCCCAGTCGCTCAACCCCGGGCGTCCGAGGGCCTTGCCCCCGCCAAGCAGTACGGCGGCGAGTGACCCTTGGCCCTCGAGTGCTGCCCGCACCTGCCCCAGGAACTCCAGGGTGGAGGTGGTGAGCGCAGCGACGACGCCAATCAGAGGAGCGAGGATCCCCACCGCGACTAGAAGGGTGAGCACACCGGCGGCGCGCCGCCGACCACCGAGATGTCGCTCCAACTTCCGTACCGTCGGTCGCAGCAGGTCGGCAAACCAAGCGGCGAGCACGAGCGGCGCCCAGAGGGGCGCGAGGATCCAGACCGCCGCGACGCAGAAGGCGACCGCGAGAACGTTCATCGGTTTGAGCAGGCTCATGCTGCCCTCTTGGCGCGCCGTCTCACACCCTTCACGACTTCGAACCAGAGGACACAGACAACTCCGGCCCCGAGGCTGAGGAGGGCATCCGTGGGGTGGAGCGGAGCGAAACGGAACAGGCGCCGCGCGAACGGGACCAGGAGAGCCAGAACGAGAAATGTAGGAGCGCCGAGTAAAACCCAGCGCACGGCGGTGTTGGGAACGCGCAGCATCTCGACGGCGGACCGGGTCCAAGAACGGTTGACCAGAATGACGACAACGAAAGAGACCACCAGCGTCGCGAAGGTGAGAGCTCGAGCAGCGTCCGGGGAGTGACCCTCGCGCGCAAGCAGGAAGACGGTCAGGCACACGGCGAGAATGCTGAGACCCTGCAAGACGGCGATGCCGAGGGTCTCTTTCGAGAAGAGCCCCTCGCTGCGTTCTCTCGGCGGCCTCCGCATCACGTCGCTCTCGGCCTGTTCGGCCTCGAAGATGAGCGTGCACGAAGGGTCGATAATCAATTGAAGGAACGCGATGTGCACGGGCAGGAGCAGGAGCGGCCAGTCTGCGAAGAAGACAGGGAGCATCGACAAGCCGGCAATCGGTACGTGCACCGCTACGATGAAGACAATGGCCTTCTTGATGTTGTCATAGATACGTCGGCCGAGGCGCACCGCGCCCACAATTGAAGAGAAGTCATCGTCAAGTAGCACGAGGGATGCCGCCTCGCGCGCCACGTCAGTTCCACGCCCTCCCATCGCGATGCCAATGTGCGCGGCCTTCAAGGCGGGCGCGTCGTTCACGCCGTCGCCGGTCATCGCGACCACCTCGTTGTTCGCCTTGAGTGCGTTGACGATACGCAGCTTCTGCGCGGGGACGACGCGCGCAAATACCTGCACGTTCGACACGCGCCGGGCGAGCTCCTCCTCGGACATCCGCTCGAGATCGAGTCCGGTGAGCACAGTCTCGCAGTCAGCGAGGCCGGCGTGTCGGGCGATACTTTGCGCGGTGGCGGGATAGTCACCGGTGATCATCACCACGCGCACGCCAGCAGCCTGACACTCGGCCACGGCGCCACGTACCTTGGGCCGCAGCGGATCTTCGAAGCCCAATAGACCGACAAGCTCGAGGGAAAGGTCGTGGTGCTCATCGGGAAGCCCTCCCGTGCGCGTCATGCCACGCGCGACGGCAAGAACGCGTAGGCCCTGCGATGCGAGGCTCATCACTTCGCGTGCCATCGCGGCGCGCGCATCCGCCGTGAAATGGCAAAGGTCGGCGATGGCCTCGGGCGCTCCTTTGGTCGCCACCACAACGTCGTCATTGGTGCCCACGTGCCAAGCGTGTGTTACCGCGAGCAGCTCGGGCCTAAGCGGGTACTCGCGCACCAGCGTCCAGTCCGGATGCAAGTGCTCCGTGTTCTTGATGAGCCGGTCGCCCGCCTCGTGCAGCGCCCGCTCCATGGGATCGAATGGGTTGCGTTTGCTCGCCAGGATTGCGTACTCGAGCAGGCTGTGCAGCTCTTCCGGAAGGTCCCCGTCGAGGCTGGCCAGGTCAATAGACCTACCGACTTTGGCGAGCTCTCGTAAGGTCATCTGGTTCTGGGTGAGCGTTCCCGTCTTGTCGACGCACAGGACCGTGGCGGCACCCAGCATCTCGACCGCCGACATCCGTCGCGTGAGCACCTGGCTGCGCGAGAGTCGCCACGCACCGAGCGCGAGAAAAATGGTGAGCACGACGGGAAACTCCTCGGGGAGGATGGCCATGGCCATTGCAATGCCCGCGAGGAAGCCCTGCTTCCAATTGTTCGCACCACCACCGCGGGTGAACGCGAATGCCACCACGACCAGCACGCAGGCCACGAGCCCCGTAACGGCCAGAATGCGAACGACGCGCCTGGTCTCCGTCTGCAGCATCGTCGGTTCAGGCTTGGTTTGTTCGAGCGCCTTGCCGATCTTGCCAAGCTCCGCGCGCGGCCCTGTGGCCGTGATCTCCACGATGCCCTGTCCAGCCGTCACCAAGGTTCCGGAGAAGACCGATGGCAAGTCGTCGCCACCAGGCCGGTCAAGCGCCTGAGCATCGATGGATGGAACCTTGCGGACTGGCACCGACTCTCCGGTCAACAGGGACTCGTCGGCCGAGAGGTGCAGTGCTCGTCGCAAGAGACCATCGGCAGGGATGCGGTCGCCCTCGACAAGGACAACGAGGTCGCCGCGCACCACGTCCCGACCGGCGATACGCCGCCGTTCGCCGCCGCGAATCACCAGTGCGCGAGGGCTCGAGAGATCGCGCAGAGCCTCGAGCGCGTGTTCGGTGCGCCGCTCCTGAACGATGGTGATGGTCATGACAACGAACACGAAGCCAAGCAGCATTAGCGCGTCGGTCGGCTCCCCCATGAGGAGGTACACGACGCCGGCAGCGACGAGCATGATGAACATCGGCTCGCGCACGACCTCGAGGACGATAGTGAACAAGTTGCGTTTCTGTTGTGTGGGGAGCTGGTTCGGTCCATCCAGCTGCAGGCGAGCGCCCGCTTCTTCTTCGCGAAGCCCGACCAGTCCGTCGAGACTCAGAACAACGCCCGAAAACCGGGCGCGCGTGGTCGAGGGCTCCTGAACGCTCTGCGTAGGCTCGCTCACGCCCCAGCCACAGTGAGGGCGCCGACAGGGTTCCGCTCAAATTGCATTAGGAATTGTCGCATGTTCGGCGCTGGCGAATCTAACTCAAGAGCGAACGCTGGACCGCTGACGAATGGGAGCGCCAGCGCTCGGTGCCACCGTACACGCGCGCAGGACCAGGACCGCGAATCCGGCGAGCAGCAGTGCGAAGCAGTCCATCGGCGCTCACATTTCGACCCAACGCAGACCAGCGGTGAGCCCGGCCCGAACTCAGGACGGCGCTCAAACGCTAGATGATGCGGAGAAACGTCCTGAGCCAGTCGCCGCGAAACGGTCTTACTCACGTCCTTCGCGGGAGCCCTCGCCTCCGTGTTCACCGGCAGCGCTTCGATGGCAGCGGACGCAGTTGTCGACATCCCGGATGCCCTCTTCTTGGTGCTGGGCTCGGACCCTGTTGGGAGTGTGCGCGTGGCAGCCGTAGCAGGTGTAGCGGGTGTAGTCGCTCTTGAGGTGGCAGGTCACGCAGGTTGCACGGTGGGCTCCATCCAGAACGAAGTACGTGTCGTGGTCGAACGTAGCTGGTTTCCAGTGCTCGGGACGGTGGCACTGCTGACAGTCGCCCGTTAACTGCTCGTGCAGGGTGTCCGTCGGTTTGGAGTGGCAACCCTCGCAGTGCGCCAACACCTCCTTGGCAAGCAGTGCGTGCTTGAACGCAGCGGGCTTCCAGCGCTTCGATGAATGACATTGCGCGCAGGTTCCGCTGACGTTGCGATGAAGGTCGGTGTCTGGTGCGGTGTGGCAACTCCCGCAGCGGTCGCGCGTCGTCTCACGTAACAGCGAGTGCGAGAAGGGCCTGCGACTCGGCCCCGTGAAGTCCTGACGTGGGTGGTCGCTGTGACACGCCGTGCAGTTCTGCTCGAGGAGTTCCTGATGAAAGGCTGCCTTGATGGTCGGCCTGGCGACTCGCTCACCCTGCTTGGCGAGCGGCTCTCCTTTGGTTGTCGTTCGGCCGATGCTCGCCACCGCATGACAACTCGTGCACCGCTCCGATGTTGCACCCTGGAACGGCGCATGGCAGGCGAAACAGTCGGTGGCGAGCGCGGCGTGGGGCTGGACGAGCGGACCCGGGCTGACCATGAGGTGAGGGTAGATGAGGGCGAGCCCCAACAGGGCGAGTAGGTTGGCGGCGATGACCACCAAGAGCCAGCGGCCGTTCACTTCCAACTCCAGAACATGAACACCGCGACAATGTGTGCGATGGCGAGGACCGAAAATGCGAGCGTGATGGGGTAGTGGACCACTCGCCACTTCTTGACGACGTCAAAGGTGAGGCTGTCCCAGTACAGGTGGTCTTCGATGTCTTCACCGGAGAGACCACCCTCCCGCAGCCGGCGCCGGGCTTCCTCCAGGCGGTTTCGCGAGCGTTGCAGCAGGAACTTGCCTATCAAACCGCTGCCGATGGTGATGAGCATGGCCCCGACCGCGAGCCACGCCAAAAGACCAGTGAAATGGATTCCGGCATGGACGAGCACGAGCAGTGAGCCAGCCCAGGCCATTCGCTCATGCAACCGCAGCAGCGTCGCGGGGTGTCCGGTGCTGATGAGCTTGCGTTTGCGCAGCGAGTAGCCGAACGAACCCAGGATGAGAAGCGTGCCGGGGATGCCGAGGTAACGTCCTATCCACACTGCTTTGAAATAGTGCAGGGTTGCATCGACGAAGAGCGTTGCCGCGACCAGCACAGCGAGCGCGAGGAAGAAGGGAAGGATTTCGCGGCGAAGCAGACGGGCTTTCATGCTGGCTAGGCCTCGAGTTCCAGCGCGGATTCCGGCGTACCGACACACAGCAGACACTGGCCAGGGGCGAGTTCATGGTCGGGCTGGTGGGCGTAGCCGATGGTCCCCGACAGGAGTTTGGTCTCGCAGCTACCGCAACTACCGGAGCGGCAACCGGCATCCACGATGACGCCGTGTCGCTCGGCGAAGTCGAGGAGGTTTGCGTCCTGCCCATCCCAGACCAGGGCGCGGCCGGAGCGCCGGAAGCGAACCTCGACGCCGCTGGTGCCTGGGACGCGTCCCGTCGTCGCTGCCTCCGCGGAACGCAAGGAGGCAGGGCCAAAGGCTTCGAAGTGGATGTTTCGCTCGGGGACGCCCCATTGCCGCAGGGCAGGGACCAAGCTCTCCATCATCGGGGGCGGGCCGCAGACGTAGAAGTCATGCGGGCCCTGGGGCAGCGTGCGACGCAGCAGTTCGATGTTCACATGTCCGGCATGCGGGTCCTCCCGACCCCGCACGTCGTCCGCTTCCGGGTGGCTGTAGACGATGTTGAGGCGGAAGGTCGGATGGGAAGCGGCCAGTGACTCCAGCGTCGATTTGAACGCGGTTACCGCTCGGTTGCGCACTCCGTAGTAGAGATGGAGCGAACGGCCCGGCTGCTTCCCAAGGCACCAGTGCAGCATGCTCATCATCGGCGTGATTCCGATGCCGCCGGCGATGAGCACTACAGGGAGTGCCGGGTCGGGGCCGATGAAGAATTGGCCGGCGGGCGCCTTGACCGTGACGAGTTCGCCCACCCGAAGCCGGTCATGGATGTGATTCGACGCGAGCCCTGGCGGCACGTTCTCTCGGTTGGCCGGCGCCAGCACGCGCTTGACCGTGACGCGGTAGTGCTGCGGAGAGGGCTGGTCGGACAGCGAGTAGCAGCGGACAATGGTCTGTCCCTGGACTCCCGTAGCAGCGTCGGTCACCTGGAAGCGGAACGTGAGGAACTGCCCAGGCTTGAAAGACGGAAGGGGGGCGCCATCCACGGGCTCGAGGCAAAGCGAGCACTGCGTCTGCGCCGCATCCTCGAAATCACGCCGCGCGATGCGAAAGTCCCGCCAACTGGACCAGGCGAGAGAGGTTCCAGGTGAGGGTAGCCCCTCGACCGGTCGAGGGGCGGGGCGACCCCTCCGGCGACGCCACAAGGCGAATCCCACGCCGGCCGCTAGCTGGAGCAGAAGGGCAACGGAGATAGCAACCAGCAACTTGAGAGTTGTCACGGTCGGGTCAGTCGTCGGTCGTCAGCCCGAATCGCTCCCTACGTTGCCGAGGAAGTCTACGCCTTCTGTCCTGTGCAGGACTCACGCGATGGGGCCTCGCACGAGTTCCCCCCCTTGAGAGGGCGTGATCGCCACGAGGAAAGAGTAGTGACGCTGGGCGCGCTGCGTAAGTGGAGTGGGGCGCATGCGTCCGATGCCGCTGAGTCGGTGGCAGTTGGAGCGCGGGCGCACGGGCTCGACTGGGATGTGCAAACTCGAGGGGGTGCCGGCCCTTCTGGCCTTGCGGGTCGCCACTCGCGACAGCACGACGAGGCCGAAGGCACCAGCGCTTCGAGGAAGCGCGAAAGGCGTCAGTAGAGTCCCGGAATGATGCGGTAGGGCACACGTCGGCAGTACTCGGTCCAAAGGGCCCCGTACTTGGCCGCGCACCGCTTGTCGTCGTCCGCCTGCCGGGGGAAAAGCAACGCGACGTAATAGGCAGGGTAGAGCCATGGCCACGGGTCGAGCGGCCAGCCGAGTGCCAGCGTCAGCCCGATGGCCATGAGAATTTCCCCCAGGTAGTTGACGTGCCGCGACAGACGCCAGAAGCCGCTGCAGAGAAGTCGATGGGACCCGTCGGAAACGGCCACCGGTGCCAGGAACCCAAGGAGCTTGGTGTCGGGGCGCGTCTTGAAGAGGAATTTCTGAAGGTTCGCTCCGCGGGACAGCCCCCATCCAGCGAAGAAGACCAGGGCATCGGCGACCAGGAGCGGAACCGGCGTGTGCGGGTTGGGTCTGTCTGCGACCGACCAGAGACCGATGCAATAGAAGTAGGGATAGAAGGCGATGCAGCCCCAGCCGAGCTTGAACCCGACACGTTCGGCGATGAAGTCGTAGGTGTAGAGGTGGACTTCCTCGAAGAAGAGGTACTCGCAGACGAAGAAGGTGAAGAGCGCCACGTGCACGAAAACACCCGGTGAGACCTCCCCCGGGTGAGCGAGTGCCTGGTGCGCTGCGAAGGACAGCACGTTGAGTTCGAGCTGAATGGCGCCGATGAGATAGAGGTACATCTTCGCGTCGACCAACGCCTCGCCACTTCGATTCAGCCACTGCGGGTTTTTGCGGCGCCCCAAGAAGAATTCCGCGACCAGGGGCTTCCCCGTCTTGGGTGCGCCGAAGACGATGCCGAAGGTAAACAGCAGGCCGAGGACACACGCGCCGGCGAGCCCTTGCCAGCGGTGCTGCCAGAAGAAGTCCCATGGAAGTAAGCCGAGTCCGGCGGCGCCGCTGTACAACGCCAGAATGACGGCGAGAACGAGGAGCCCGTTGAGCCGGTAGCGCAGCGGCTTCCCGTCCGGGCCCCGCACATACCCCGTCACATGGCGCGCGGGAAGCACAACGTGGAGCGCGAGGATGAGCGCATAGACAATCCAGGGCGCGAAGAATCCGGTCGTCATAGAGGCGCGTCGGAAACGAGGGGGACGAGGCGCGACTGCCTGAGGGAGTGGTAGCGGACTGCGTCTACAAATCGGTGGGCAGCTTGGCCACCTTCGGCGATATGTCGCTTACGCGGCATCGACCTCAACGAATTCTTTGCCAGCTTCGGTGGGGACCGGATCACCGGCCTCCCTACAATCCTTGACGTAAGGTTCGATCGGTTCGCGGATGTTGCCCAGCGCCTGGGGGCGGCTGTCTCCCTGGCTCACCCATCCGGGCAGCGCCGGTGGGCTGGCGACATGGCCGCCATCGCCTTCCTGTTCCAGCACGACCGCGTAACGCATCAGCTCTCCGGCGGGGGGTCAACACAAAGTCTACTGACGGCAGCACTGTACATGTGGAGCCCAACGGCGAATACGGAGGCAGGGAACCGGCGAGCGGGCCTTTGAACAGGGCGCGGCACTATCCGGCCATCCGGCGCGAGTGATGCGCAACTATCCGCGCCACACCCCTTGCCCGAGGACGGGTTGCGCACAGCCCCACCGTGCTCCAGCACCGCCATTCAGGTCGCCGTCGCCGTTCACGCCAACGCTCGCGTCAACTCAACGCGTCCCAAGTGAGCAGCATCAAGGTTGGAGCCTGATTCGGATGTGGTGCGGGACCGGCCTCATCGAGACTCCGCGAGCGCGTCGGACAGTCGCCGGCCGTCGGGACGGAGGAAGTACGAGGTCGCCAGCAGAGCCAGCAGCGCGACCGGCAACAGGAGCTCCGTGGCGGCGTCGCGATGGACGATGTGCGAGTAGGTGGCGCCGACGAGGTCGAACGTCATGCCGGCATAGGCCCACTCCTTCAGCCTCGGCAGCCTGGGCAGCAGGATGGCTGCGGCGCCGAGCAGCTTGGCCACGCCGAGGAAGTGCTGGAGGTAGGGCGGGTAGCCGAGGGCGGTCACGTGCTGGGCCATCGCGGGCGCGCCCGTCAGATCGAGCAGTCCGGTCCCTGCGACGCCGACGACCGACACGACCGTGGCCACCCAGTACGCGATCTCTCTTGGATTGCCGCTCTTCATCTTGGTCCCGTCGCGTCCGGCTAGCGGAACTGAAATTCTCCGGGTCGGGGGTGCGGCGTGCATGGAGTTTACCGCTCTATCTTCGAGGCGACAGTCTCGATTGCGAGGAACATCGGAAGGGGTTCGCCAGGAAGCAGCCCTTCCCGTACGCCTTCCAGTGGCACGAAGCCGAGCGCCTCGTAGAACCGTACCGCTTCGGCCTTGGCGTCCGTCACGACGCCGACGCAGCCCGAGCGATCGTGCTGGTCGATGGCCCGTTCGAGCACATGGCGCAGCAACACTTTGCCGATGCCCAAACCTTGCGCCCGCCTGTCCACGCCCAGACTAGGGAGCCGAAGTTCCGGCAACGGATAGACGGGGAGCCGCCGCTGCAGGCGGGGGTTCGGGATGTTCGAGCGCTCAAGCGCTGAGGCGGCGACGGTCGCAAAACCCACAATACGCCCGTCGATGACCGCGACGTACGTGACGGCAAGATGGCCCCGTCGATTGCGGCGCTGGCTAGGATGTACTCGCTTCTACCGCCGTTCGACCAAGCCGGGTCCCGCCACAGCTTGGCGGTCGCGCCGGCGACGCGCCTCTTCTTGGACGAGGACCCCTGGCGCAATCAGCTCGCGGTGGGGGACTTCGACAACTTTCAGTACCCGGAGCGAAGTGCACCGACCGCCGCGCGCGGACCCGTCAGCTCACTGCCGAAGCCAGACGCGCTTCACCCCGTCGGTTGTCTGTGTGGCCCACGCTGGGAACCGCAGTCTCCCAGGGCCCACCCCGCACGTTCTCCAGAGGCGCTCAGTCCCGTTCGATGTCCTGGTTGGCGTCGTTCCGGGCGAAGCCTTCATCGTGAATTTCGAAGGTCTTCGGGGGAATTGGCTTGCGGTCCAAGTTCGCCACTCTCCACACGACCTCGCCGCCTTGGCTTTGGATGAGCAGGGGCAGCCGGTCTTGCGCACTCCAGCAGATGTGGGTGGCGCGCTCGTTCTGCACGAGGGTGTACCACTGGCAGGCGTGGATGGCCTTCGGGGCCTCCTCCGGCGCACGAACCCTCTCCACCCGGTATGGCCCGTTGGGATGCTTGAGGCCGTGTGCCAAGTCGAACCAATCGGTGAAGTTGCCAATGCGATAGAGATTCGTCCGGTCAATCCGGGTGTGGATGTGCCTCTTCATGTCCAGAATCGACATCTGAAACTCGGGATTGCCCGGCTTGTGGAACACGTAGGTCTCGACCGCTTCATCCGTGCGGCGCTTCACCCGTCGTTCACCATCACGCCAGACTTCCAAGTGGTGCTGGCCATCTCGGGACGTGAAGACGGCTTGATAGTGAAGGGGGCCGGGCTCGCCCTTGTCGCTGAAGACCTGCTCAAACGTGAGGTCATTGGCGGCTGCATTGAGGGACGCCGCGGCTGCCACGCAGAGCGTGGCGAGCCGCAAGCTGCGAGACGCGGCCGAGTTCAACGAGGGCTCCTTCCGTTCGAGGCGGGGCGCCTACTGGCGCACGGCCTTGGCGTAGTCCAAGTAGCGATAGGTCTTTCCGTCGACCGTCAGGTCCTTCACCGCCAAGTCGATGGTGTAGGTGCCCATGGTGAGCGACGTGTCGGGCGTCTTGCCTGTCGGGTCCGTCGGCAACTCGAAGGTCAGCCCCGTCGCTGAAGTGCTGGTCACGGTCGACGGAACGATGGTCGGGGTGGACACGCTCGCCGGTTTCACGAGCGCTTCGTTCAGGATGCGCCCGTCGGCCTGGGGCATCGACAGGCCCAGCACGTGGGCGACGGTCGGGGCGACGTCGACGTTGCCCGACGGGTCGCTCACCGTGGTCGCGGCGTGGAAGGACGGTCCATTGGCGATGAGGGTGTTGTGCACGTCGGCGATGCCAAAGGTTCCGTGCATGCCTCGCTGACCGGCGCCGAAGCTCTCGAACTCGATGCCGGCAACGCCTTGGACAGAGACGCTGGAGTCCCAGTTGAAGGACACCACCACGTCGGGCTGGCCGTTGTTCTGACGCGTGGCGTTCTCAAGATTCGCCTGCGCCATGGTCAGGGTTCCAGGGATGGAGCCATAGCGGCTGTCCACGAAGATGGCGCCGTACTCCTCCCGCTGCTGGAGGAACTTCACCAGGTTGTTCACCGTGGTGGCGTCGTGCCCTGGGACGTAGAAGTAGTCGGAGCCACCGTTCGCGGCGACCACGATGCCATTGGCCGGCAGGGTTCCGGGAGCCGGGACGTTGAACCTGGCGACCGGGGTGGCGAGCGTCGAGCTGATGGCTTGGTACTTCGTGTTGGCGGTTCCGCACACGGCGCCGGTCGTGTCCACCTGGACGGGAACGGTCGGGACGCCGGCGTCGCTGAGACCGTACATCGAGTCCGTCGAGCAGCCGGAGCCGTCATAGGCTTTGAAACCGCGGTAGGTGAGAAGGTCGGCCGAGCGCACGTCCCCGGAAAACGAGTAGCCGTTGGGATTCACCGCACCCACTGCCGCCGTGTTGGTTCCGCTCGTCGAACCATTAATCAATGGACCATTTGGCAGCGTCGTCGACGGCGTGATGGTGCGCAGCGGGTAGAGGCTGAGTGGGCCAGAAACGTTCGTGTGGCCATGGTCGGAGACGACGATGATATTGGTGGTCGTGTCGAGACTATTGACGCGCAGAGCAGCGATGAGCTCCCCCAGACGTGCGTCCTGCGAACGCAGGCCGGCGTTGGAGTTCGCGGTGCCAGGGCCGTAGCCGTGCTCGACGTTGTCCGGGGTGCGGAACCAGATGAGCGTCAGGGTCGGCTTCTTCTGCGGCAGGATGTACTGGGTGAACGTCGACATCATGTACTCGTTGGCGGCGTTCTCGGGTGCGCCTTGGGTGGTGTCGGTCGCGTCTCGGGAAGCGATGGCGATGACGCCCGCGGGGTCGTAGGCCGTCGTGTTGAAGGTGATGTAGCCGGCGCGGGCTGTCGGGCTGCCGTTGTTGGGGGCGAGGGTCACCGCGTCCGCCCCGGAGAAGCCATGGACGGTGTTCGCCGGAAGGGCATAACCGGCGTCCTGGAGCTCGGTGACGAGGCTTCGCGGCAGCACCGAGTTCTCGTCCAGGAAGTAGCCGCCGCGACCGAGGTCCTGGATGTAGGCGGCCCCCGACTTGCCGATGGTGGCGGTCACAAGTCCGGCGTCCTGTGCCGTGGCAAATAAGCTCTTCACGAGCAAGAGCTCGTCACCGTAGTAGGTGTTGAGCGTGGTTAGGACCTGGTAGTCCTCGGTGAACACCGGGTCGGTGTAATCCTGGTTGCCGCCGGCGGCGTTGATGCCGACTGGAATGGTGTTGGAACTGCCCTGGGGTGGCGTCCAGAAGGTGTTTCCGTAGAAGCCGCTGGTCTTGGGAAAGGACCCGGTGGCGAAGGACGACCCGTTCATCATCGTGAAGGTCGGGAACGTGGAGTGGTTGTCAGTGAAGTTGACCCCGGCCTGACGCAGCGCGAAGAGGTTAGGAGTGACGGTGGGGCTGATGGAGTCGGGACGCAGACCATCCCAGACCATGATGATGGTGCGTGTTGGGCCCATCGCCCCGGCGTCGGAGCCTGCGTCTGTTCCCGCGTCGTAGCCCGCGTCGGATGAGGAGCTTTCTCCGCAGGCCGCCAGCAGCGCGCTGGCAGCCAGGGTGGCAATCACTGCATGAGTCAGCTTCATGGCTGGCGTCCCCCGAGATTCGGCGGTGGATGGGTGTGGTTTGGCACTGGTTTCCGCGGAAGCTATTCGGCTCGGGGCTCACCTCATGTGGCAAGACGGCGACTAGAACGCGTCAAATTTGGTCAGGCGCTGGCTTGGGCTGCACCGCACCGACCTTCTTCAGACGGACGAGGGTTGGCCAGCTGTCACCGTGACCGAAATACCCGGTGTCAACGATGAGTGTGGCGGAGCGCTGAGGTTTCCATCCCGGGAGCCCGCCCAACAGCCGCTCGGAGCACCCCCTCCTGGGGCGGCGAGACGAGTACGAGGAGCAGCTACGCGCGCTCAGGACAAGAGGCCCCCACAGCCCCGAAATCCATGGGCAAACGGCGAGGGCCCCCAGGTTTGGGGCCAGCAAGGGGTGCCTCCCAGCCCCTTCCTGGGAGACCTCACCCGCCAAGGGAGCGGAATCTGCCCAGCCCGAGGGTGGGAAGCCCTTCCCTCGGGCGCCCTTTCCTATAAAACACAGTGTGGACCGCGACCTGCGGCCACTGGAGGGGTGTGTGAAACTCGCGCGGATTTGCACCTTGGTGCTTGGTGTCTGCTTCGCAAGCACTGCGTATGCGGACGACGTGACTTGCAAGGACGGGACGACTTCCAAGGGTGGGAAGGGCGCCTGCAGCGGCCACGGTGGTGTGAACAAGGATGCACCTGCTCCTGCCAAGGCAGCTGCCCCGGCGCCGGCACCCGCTGCCACCGAAGCCACGGTGACTTGCAAGGACGGGACGACTTCCAAGGGCGGCAAGGGCGCCTGCAGCGGTCACGGCGGGGTGAACAAGGAAGGTGCCGCGCCGGCCAAGGCGGCCGCGCCTGCCCCGGCGCCGGCACCCGCTGCCACCGAAGCCACGGTGACTTGCAAGGACGGGACGACTTCCAAGGGCGGCAAGGGCGCCTGCAGCGGCCACGGTGGCGTGAACAAGGAAGCAGCGTCGGCCAAGACTGCCGCTCCCGCGGCCGCGCCTGCCCCGGCGGCCGCTCCGGCAGCAACCGAAACGCCCATGGTGACGTGCAAGGACGGCACAAGCTCCAAGGGGGGCAAGGGTGCCTGCAGTGGCCATGGAGGCATCAACAAGGAAGCAGGTGCGAGCGCGAAGGCGGCGCCAGCGGCGGCTCCTGCGCCTGCAGCCCCAGCCCCGGCAGCCCCGGCAGCCGCGGCACCCGCCGCCGCTCCGGCCACCCAGGGCTCCGGGGAGTCCCCCAATTCAGACCCCACTGGGGCCATCGCCAAGTGCAAGGACGGGACGTACTCACATTCCAAGCACCACGAAGGGACCTGCTCCAACCACGGCGGCGTCGCCCAGTGGTTGGACACCAAGTAGCCGCCTTGGCCTGAAAAAGCCGTGCCGCCGCCGGTCCGCGGAACCGGCGGTGGTCCAGCAGGCCAAGAATCGCCTGAGGCGCAGGCCGGGTGGACCTTGCCGTCGCCTAGCCCAATCCCTCGACTACGTAGAGGTCGGACATCTGTTTGATGTAGCTGTAGCCGTACCGGCTGCCGTTGGTCGCGACGACGGGACGCCCAACGAAGATGATGCCGGTTGGGTCTGGCGGCTGCAGCGCACGCCAGGGGCGGCGCTCGCCGTTCTCCAGATCCAGGCAGTCCACCCGCTGCTGCAGGTGCATCCCACTGACGACATAGAGGGACCTGCCGGAGTCGTCGAATCGCATGGCGTGGTCGCCCGGTCCAAGTCCCCGAATCGGTTCAGCCACGCCCTTGCTGCACGAGAACATCACGTGCTCCCCCGAGACGCGCCGGAACGCCAGCCGCTCCCCATCCGGAGAAATCGCCATGCCGGCAATCCGGTCGATGCCGACTTCCTCGTCGAACAGCAGCCGGGGAGTCCCCCCGTGGACGGGGATTAGAAAGAGGCGGTTGGGGTGCCCGGCTGAGGAGCCGACGGCAAAGACGTGTTGTCCCGACGGGTGAAGCCCAGCCCAGATAAGCCGCTCCATCCCACCAAAAGGAATGAAGTGGGGCTCACCAATTCCCGTCGGGTACATCGCCAGGCGGTGCTCGGGCTGATGGAGGATGGCAAGCACCCACTGCCCGTCGGCTGACAGCCGGGTGGCAGTGCCATCGCCAA
>Ga0209048_10001539_pt1 | contig 23559 bp, 24 predicted proteins | sample FrelakmetCRP12CR_FD_187146 | JGI IMG/M metagenome (GOLD analysis project Ga0209048, IMG submission 187146) | Freshwater lake sediment microbial communities from the University of Notre Dame, USA, for methane emissions studies - CRP12 CR (SPAdes)... | ecosystem: Environmental > Aquatic >... | reverse complement strand
CACGGACCGCGCCGGAGATCGAAAATGCCTTTTCCGCAATGACCCAGGGGAAGGCCGGTGCCGTCATCGTGGCGCGTGACGGGTTTTTCATCCGCCAGGCGCGGCAGATCGCGGAATTGGCGCTGAAGAACCGGCTGCCGTCCATATCTGAGCAGGCCGAACACGCAGAGGCTGGCGGACTGATGAGCTATGGAGTGAATCAAAAGGAACAATTCCGGCGTGCCGCAACCTATGTGGACAAGATCTTCAAGGGAGCCAAACCAGCCGACCTTCCCGTGGAGCAACCCGCGAAGTTTGAACTTGTCATCAATCGCAAGACGGCCAAAGCGCTGGGCCTCACCATCCCGCAGCCGCTCCTGATAAGTGCCGACCGGGTGATCGAGTAAGACCGCAAGTGACGGCTTTCGAGAAACCTGAATGGCGGGTTTGGGTCGATTTCGGCCCGTGGCGGGATCGATTCGTGCAAGACGCTGTCGGCGCGAATTCGCGGTATCGGGTGAACAGACCGATAACAAATTCCGCGTGATCACTCCACTTCAACAGACTGCAGATAGTCAGCCCAGTGCTGCATCATCTTGCGGCGCTCAGGGAGATATTCCGTACGGTTGTACGCTGCGCGTACTTTGTTTCGCTCGACGTGCGCTAGCTGCCGCTCGATCACGTCCGGTCGAAAGCCTTGTTCGTTCAGTATCGTCGATGCCGTTGCCCGAAAGCCGTGCGCCGTCGCGCGCGAGTGGTAGCCCATCCGATAGAGCGCAAACAGCAACGTGTTTTCGCTCATCGGCTTCTCGTGGTTGGCTTGGTTCGTAAAGACATAGCGCCGCCCGTCGTTTAGCTTCTGGAGCTCGCGCACGATCGCGATCGCTTGGGTCGACAGCGGAACTATATGTTCTGAGCGCATCTTCATGCGCTCGGCGGGAACACGCCACTGCGCCTTGTCGAGTTCGAATTCGGACCACTCCGCGCCGCGCAGTTCCCCGGTACGGACGAAGGTCAACAGAAGCAAGCGCATTGCCAGCTTGGTCTGCGGCTGGCCGTCGTAGGCCTTGAGCTCCTTGAGGAACTCCGGTAACTCCGTCTCGCTCAACGCGGCGTGGTTCCGAGTTCTCTCCTTCGCCTTGAGCGCGCCCCGCAAGTCGACCGATGGGTTCCGACGGGCGCGCCCCGTGGCGATGGCGTAGCGGAAGATCTGACCGGTGGTCTGCAGCATCCGATGCGCTATTTCGTTCGATCCGCGAGCGTTCGCCTGGGCATCGCGTTCGATCAGCCGAAGCGCGTCCAGCAGCTCGGGCGCTTCGATTTCGGCAATCGCCCGTGAACCAAGGAGTGGAAACAGGTGGGTCTCCATCCGACGCAGGATGGTCGCCGCGTGATGTTCCGTCCACTTCGCCATCTGATTGGCGTGCCATTCACGGGCAAGGATCTCGAACGTGTTCCCGGCGCGTGTCTGTTGCTCGCGTCTTTCGTCCCGTCTTACTGCGCCAGGATCGGCGCCACTGCGCAACAACTTGCGCGCCGCGTCGCGGGCGTCGCGCGCCTCTGCGAGCGTACACTCCGGGTATTGCCCAAGGGCGAGTACTTTCTCCTTTTGCAGGACGCGATATTTGAGCCGCCAGAGCCTTGCACCGGTCGTGGACACCAAAAGGTACATGCCCTTCTCGTCGAAGAGCTTGTAGGCCTTTTCCCGGGCCTTGGCGCGGCGGATCTCGATATCGGTGAGCGGCATGGGATACCCCCGTTCTGGGGACCAAACGGACGTACGATACCCCCAGAGAGCGCCGCTAGCAAATGACCGGAGTTGAAACGCCAAGACCGCAACTGAGGCGGTCTGTCATAGGGAGAATTTGGATTTTTTTGCGTATCTGGTTGCGATTTGTCGCTTCCAGAACGATATACTTGGTGCCCAGAAGAGGACTCGAACCTCCACAGTGTTGCCACCGCTAGGACCTGAACCTAGTGCGTCTACCAATTCCGCCATCTGGGCGATAGCAAGCCGTTAATTTTACGAAAGATACTCTGCATTGTCAAAGAAACTCACCACTGAAAAACCCGCGCCGACGCCTCCCGCGGCGCGCCGTCCGGGGCGTCGCGTCAGCGACGTCGACATACCGTCGCGCGAGCAAATCCTCGATCATCTGCGCGACCAGGGCGTGCCGATGCACGCCGACGAACTCGTCCGCAATCTGAAGATCCCCGCGGGCGCCGAGCGCGAAGCCTTCGAAGGCCGGCTCGCCGCGATGACGCGCGACGGCCAGCTGATGACCAACCGCAAGGGCCAGCTCTGCGTCGTCGCCAAGCTCGACCTCGTGTCGGGCACGGTGCAGGGGCACGCCGACGGGTACGGTTTCTTGATTCCCGACGACGGCAGCGCCGACCTGTTCCTGTCGCCCAAGGAAATGCACAAGGCGCTGCATGGCGATCGCGCCACCGCCCGCCAGGTCGGCGTCGACAAGCGCGGCCGTCCCGAGGGCGTCATCGTCGACGTGCTCGAGCGCGCCAATCGCGAGATCGTCGGTCGCGTGTACGAAGACCACGGCATCTGGTACCTGGTCGCCGAGAACAAACGCATCAGCCAGGACATCCTCATTCCGGCGGACATGCGCGGCAAGGCGCAGCCTGGCCAGGTCGTCGTCGCGCAGCTGATCGAACAACCGTCCGCGCACCGCGAAGCGCTGGCCAAGGTCGTGGATGTGCTCGGCAACTACACCGACCCGGGCATGGAAATCGAGATCGCGCTGCGCAAGCACGATCTGCCGTTCGAGTTTTCCGCGGCGGCAAGACGCCAAGCCGCGCGGTTGCCGGAGACGGTGCAGCCGGCGGATCGCAAGGGCCGCATCGATCTGACGCCATTGCCGCTGGTTACCATCGACGGCGAGACGGCCAGGGATTTCGACGACGCGGTGTACTGCGAGCGCAGCGGCAAGGATTTCCGCCTGATCGTCGCCATCGCCGACGTCAGCCACTACGTGCGCGACGGCGACGCGATCGATCGCGACGCGCGCGAGCGCGGCACGTCGGTCTATTTCCCGCGGCGCGTGATTCCGATGCTGCCCGAGCAGCTTTCCAACGAATTGTGCTCGCTCAAGCCCGCCGTCGACCGCTTGTGCATGGCGTGCGACATGACGGTTTCGGTGCAGGGTGACATCAGGAGCTATCGCATCTACCCGGCGCTGATGCATTCGCGCGCGCGCCTCACGTATACGCAGGTCTGGGACTGGCTGTCGCAACCGAAGACGGCGAAGAGCCCGGAAGCCGGGGCGCTGCTGCCGCATCTGGAGAACGTATACGCGCTGTACAAGGTGCTGGCCACCGCGCGTGCACGGCGCGGATCGATCAACTTCGAGACGATCGAGCTCGAGCTCAAGTTCGACCCACAGGGAAAGATCGAAGCCATCGTGCCGGTCGCCCGCAACGAAGCGCACAAGCTCATCGAGGAATGCATGCTCGCGGCGAACGTGTGCACGGCCGAATATCTGCTCGACCAAAAGCATCCGGCGCTGTATCGCATTCACGAAGGACCCACGGCGGAGAAGCTCAAGGCGCTCAAGGAATTCCTGGGAGCGTCCGCACTCGCGCTCGGCGGCGGCGACGATCCTGCGCCCGCCGACTACGCGGCGCTGCTCGCGAAGATCAAGGGCCGGCCCGATTTCAACCTGCTGCAGACGGTGCTGCTGCGATCGCTGCAGCAGGCAGTATACGGTCCCGACAACGAGGGGCATTTCGGTCTTGGCTACGATGCGTACACGCATTTCACCTCGCCCATCCGGCGCTACCCCGACCTGCTCGTGCATCGCGCCATCAAGGCGTGCCTCGCCGGATCGCACTACCAGCCCGGAGGAAGCGGCTGGGTGGAACTCGGCGTGCACAGCTCGCTCACCGAGCGCCGCGCCGACGACGCCACGCGCGACGTCGAGAACTGGCTCAAGTGCTATTTCATGCAGGACAAGATCGGCGAGACCTTCGACGGCACGATCAGCGGTGTGACGCATTTCGGACTGTTCGTCACACTCGACGGACTCAACGTCGACGGCCTGCTGCACGTGACCGAGCTCGGCAACGACTACTTCCACTTCGACGCCGTGCATCATGCGATGAACGGCGAGCGCACCGGGAAAAGCTACCGGCTCGCGGACCGGATCAGCGTCAAGGTCGCGCGCGTCGACCTGGAAGCAACCAAGATCGACTTCGTGCTCGTCGATACTGCTGCGACGTCAAAGTCGACGCCGGCGTCGGCGCGGCCCAGAAAGACCGCGCGCCAGGGCAAACACGCCTGACGCGCGGTCGTTGACTGCCGCGCGCTCGCTACGGACTCGCGCGCGTGATGGTGGTGTCGACCGTTCCGTCCGGGTTGCGCGAACGGTCCGCCGTGGTCGTTCCGCCCCTCGGGCCGGTCACTGTCTTGTCGACGAGTCCGTCGGCGCCCCTGCTGCGATCAACTGTTGTCACGCCACCATTGGGCCGGGTGATCTGCGCGTCGGTCAGGCCGTCGGCGCCTCGCTGGCGATGGATCGTTGTCGTACCTTCCTTCGCCTTCACGTGCTTGTCGTGCGCTGCAGCGGTTGTCGCCGAGGCCACGCCGGCTCCGCACGCAAGAATGGCGGCCAGCAAAGCCGAAATTACGCGATGGTGCTTCATGTCGTCTGCCTCCTGGATGGGTGCCGCCCGCCATCGGGCGTCACTTCCATCAACGGGTCAAACATGAATCGCGCCGGCCGGGCCGCTCGACCATTTTGTTTCGAAGTATTGCGCGCAGGTGCGATCGCAAGCGGGCGAGACGCCCCGGCCAATAGTTCTGTTCAATGATGCGACGCCGTTCGGGTAGCGGCGGCGCCGAACTCGATCGCCGCCCCCTGCCGAGCTACCGAGCCCGGTTCAGCGGTTCGGCTGCGGCGTCATGCGCAGGTAAGGCCGCAGCGCCTTGAACCCCTTCGGGAATTTCTGCTTGATCAGCTCCGGATCCTGCAGCGACGGCACGATCACGACGTCGTCGCCGTTCTTCCAGTTGCCCGGCGTCGCCACGCTGTGATATTCGGTGAGCTGCAACGAATCGATCACGCGCAGCACCTCGTCGAAATTGCGGCCAGTCGACGCCGGATACGTGATGATCAGGCGGACGATCTTCTTCGGATCGATCACGAACAGCGAGCGCACCGTCAGCGTCGCGTTGGCGTTCGGATGGATCATGTCGTAGAGCGTCGACACCTTGCGGTCGGAGTCGGCGATGATCGGGAAATTGACACGCGTGTTCTGCGTGTCGTTGATGTCGTCGATCCACTTCTTGTGCGATTCGACCGGATCGACAGACAGCGCAAGCACCTTGACGTTGCGCTTGGCGAACTCGTCCTTGAGCTTGGCGGTCAGCCCCAGCTCGGTCGTGCACACCGGCGTGAAGTCGGCGGGATGCGAAAACAACACGCCCCAGCTGCTCCCCAGCCATTCGTGAAAACGGATCGTGCCTTCGCTGGATTCCTGAACGAAATCGGGAGCGGTATCACCCAGACGCAGCGACATGATTTTCTCCTTACGGTGTTGGCGACAGCTCTCTATAATACGCCGCAGCCGGCGCGCCTGACAGCACGATTGGCACTGTCGCAATTGCAGCGCCCGCCAGGAATTCCCTGATCCCCATGCCCGTCCACCCCGCCGCGCCGGCGTCAGGCGCTCCCGTCGACCTGGTCGTGATGGCGGCCGACATCGACACGCCGCAACTCAAGGCTCTGGCGAAGCTGGTGCGTGCCGCGGAGATCATCGCCCTGCCTGCAGGCGCTGGGACGCAGGCGTTTCGCCTGGTCCTGCCGCAGCAATCCGATGGCGTCGCGGCGCATTGCGCGACGGCGGGCTTCGATTTCGGCTTCGTGCCGCGCGACCAGCGGCTCGACCGCGTGCGCCTGGTCGCGATGGACATGGACTCGACGCTGATCACGATCGAGTGCATCGACGAGATCGCCGATCTCTACGCCATCAAGCCGCAGGTGGCGGCGATCACCGCGCGCGCCATGCGCGGCGACATCGACTTCCGCAAAAGCCTGCAACAGCGCGTCGGCTTGCTGGCGGGCCTCGAAGTCGGCGCGCTGCAGCGCGTGTACGACGAGCGGCTGCAGCTTTCGCCGGGCGCCCAGCGAATGCTCGACGGATTCAGGAACGTCGGCGCGCAAAGTTTGCTGGTCTCGGGCGGATTCTCGTTCTTCACCGACCGCCTCAAGGCGCGGCTGGGCCTCGACCACGTACTCGCCAACACGCTGGAGATCGCCGGTGGCAAGCTTACAGGCAGGATCGAGGGAGACATCGTCGATGCGGAGGCGAAGGCCAAGGAACTCGACCGCATCGGCCGCGCGCTCGCGGGCGCCGCCGGCCTGATCGTCGCGTTCGGCGACGGCGCCAACGACCTGCCGATGCTGGGGCGGGCGGACGTCAGCTTTGCGTTCCGCGCGAAGCCGATAGTTCGCGCGAAGACGACCTACGCCATCGACCATTGCGGGCTCGACGCCGCGCTCAATTTATTCGCGTGACTCGCCAATGGAGGCGCGCACAGCTTCGCGCAATCCTCGGCTACGCGCGCGCTGCCGCTGCCATGCGTGCCCGCAATCGGGGGACGGTCCAGTCCACGAACGCACGCACGTTCGATGACAGCAGCCGGGCATGCGGGTACACGACATGGATCGGGAGAGGGGCAGGCTCCGACTCGCCGAGCACCCGCTTGAGCTGCCCGCTATCGAGCATCGCCTGCACCTGGTAGCAAAGGAACTGGCCGACTCCGACGCCGTGCACGCAGGCGTCCAGCGGCGCATCGATCTGATTGGATGCGAACACGGGGCTCACCGTTACCCGCACGGCTGCGGCCCCCTTGCCGAAATTCCACTCGTATCCGGGCGAGAGCCCGCCAAAATTCAAGCAGCGGTGCGACGCAAGATCGGAGGGTGACTTCGGTACCCCGAACCGTTTCAGGTACGCGGGACTGGCGCAGACGACGCGACTCGTGTTGCCGACCGGGATCGCCACGAGCGACGAATCCGGCAAGGCGCCGATGCGCACGCCGACGTCGATGCCTTCTTCGACCAGATCGACCGTTCGGTCCAACAGCAGCAGGTCCACCCGCACCGCCGGAAATTCGACAATGAACTCGGTCGTCGTGGGGGCCACATGCAGGCGGCCGAACATCACCGGCGCGGTCAAGCGCAGCCGACCCTTCGGGGCCACGCGCCGCGCCGAGAGCGCCGCTTCGGCATCGTCGACTTCGGAAAGCACGCGTTTGCAGCGCTCGTAGTACTCGCGACCCTCGTCGGTCAGCGCGATACGGCGAGTCGTGCGATTCAGCAGGCGCACGTCCAGTTCCGCTTCCAGCGCGGCGAGCGTGCGCACCACCGATGGCAGCGAGGTGCGCAATACCTCGGCGGCTGCGGTCAGGCTACCGCCGTCGACGATACGAGTGAACGTTGCCATTGCGCGCAGTTTGTCCATCCACGCATATTACTCCGTCAAGTGGAGTAATCTAATGCTGTTTTTGCTATTTATTCTGGATCATAAAACAATCATGCTTCGTTCGGTTGCCGCACATTCGCGGTCCTCAAATCCAGCCAGCCGAAGGAGCCCTCCATGTCCCGTCTTCCGATCATCGACCCGAAAACCGCCGCCGGCCCCGCCAAGGGCCTTCTCGACGCGGTGCAAGCCCAACTCGGCGTCACCCCCAACTTCATTCGCGTGCTCGCCAACTCGCCCAAGGCGCTCGAAGGCTTCCTCAGCCTGTACGGCGCGACTGCCGGTTTCACCGTGGACAAAGCCAGGCGTGAGCGCATTGCCCTCGCCATTGCCGCCTGATCCGCAACGCGTCTCGTACCGCAGACCTGCAGCCCGCCCGAGCGGGCTTGCCGCCTTGAAGGGAGAAGTCATGAGTCACCGATTTGCCGATATTGCCTTCACTCCCGCCGTGCAAGCGGCGCAGGAGCGGCACGGGTCGCGGGCGCAGTACGCGCGCATGCAGGCTCGCGGGGCGTCCAATGACAAGCTCGGTGCGCCCGAGAAGGAGTTCCTCGAACACGCCGACAGCTTCTACCTGGCCACACTCAGCGAGGCCGGCTGGCCGTACGTGCAACACCGTGGCGGCCCACGCGGCTTCGTCAAGGTGCTCTCGCCGACTCAAATCGCCTTCGCCGACTTCCGCGGCAACCTGCAATACGTTAGCGCCGGCAACGTGGCGCAAAACGATCGGACCTCGATCATCGTGATGGACTACGTGCATCGGCGCCGGCTCAAGCTGCTCGGCAGGCTTCGGTTCATCGACGTGGCGGAAGCGGCTCCCGAGCTGGTGCGCGAGGTCGAACTGGCCGGCTACCGGGCCAAGGTCGAACGCGTGGCTCTGATCGACGTCGCCGCGTTCGACTGGAATTGCCCGCAGCACATCACGCAGCGTTTCACCGCCGACGCAGTCGAGGCCGCGGTGCGCCCGCTGCAGGCGCGCATCGCGGAGCTCGAAGCGCGGTTGGCCGGCAGAAGCCCGGGCTAGATGACAGCGTTGCCGTGCACGCGGATTGCGCGCGCGAGCTCGGCATTGCCGCGGTCACCCAGCCCGCTGCGCAGCTTCATGCGCAATCGCGATATCAGGGCAGCGAAGACGATCAGCAGCAGCGCGCACAGGCCGGCGTAGAGTGCGCTAACCGGGGCGATGATGAGCATGTCAGTCCTCCTCGAAGTCGCCTTCGTCGATCCACGCCGCCTGGATGGCTTCGAGGATCTTTTCGCCGCTGCGCTTCGGATCATCGTCGAATCCGGGCAACTCCAGCACCCACTGGCGCAGGTCGACGAAGAGCACGCGCGCCGGATCGATGCCGGGATGCGCGTCGGCCAGCGCAAGCGCGATCTCGCGGGTGTCGGTCCACTTCATTTGCCGGCCTCCTTGGCGTAGTTGATCGTGTATTTCGGGATTTCGATGACCAGCCTGGCGGCGCCAGGCTTCGCCTGGCACGACAGGCGCGACAACGGCGTCAGGCCCCAGGCACGGTCGAGCAGATCGTCTTCGTCTTCGGTCGATGGAGCGAGCGATGCGAAGCCCTCGCGCACGATGACGTGACAGGTGGTGCAGGCACACGATTTTTCGCACGCGTGCTCGATAGCGATGCCCTGATCCAGCAGATTGTCGCAGATCGATTCACCGGCCCGCGCTTCGAAGGTCTTGCCCTCGGGGCACAAGTCGGCGTGGGGCAGCACGACAATTTCCGCCACGCGTGCCTCAGCCGAGCGCGTTGACATCGCGGCCGGTGAGAGCCTGCGCCACGCTGCGGTCCATCCGGCGCGCGGCGAACTCCCCCGTTGCGCGGCCGAGCGCATCGACCGCGGCCTGCAGGGCATGGCGGTCTTCGCTGCTCATGAGCCTCCGGACGTCGGCCAGCGCGCGATCGATCGCGCGGCGTTCATCGGCCGACAGCAATTCGCTGTCGACGGCCAGGGCACCCTCGGTCGCGGACATGGTGCGTTCGGCTTCGACCCGCGCTTCCGCGAGCGCACGCGCCACCATGTCATCGGCGGCGTGCGCGTGCGATTCCTCGAGCATGCGCGCGATCTCGGCGTCGGTCAGCCCGTAGGATGGCTTCACCGTGATCGCGGCCTCGACCCCCGTCGACTGCTCGCGCGCCGTGACCGACAGCAAGCCGTCGGCATCGACCTGGAAGGTCACCTGGATGCGCGCCGCCCCTGCGACCATCGGGGGCATGCCGCGCAGCTCGAAACGCGCCAGCGAGCGGCAGTCGGCGACCTTCTCGCGCTCGCCCTGCACGACGTGCAGCGACATCGCGGTCTGACCGTCCCTGAAGGTGGTGAACTCCTGCGCCCGCGCGATCGGGATGGTCGCGTTGCGCGGCACGATCTTCTCGGTGAGGCCGCCCATGGTCTCGAGCCCCAGCGACAGCGGAATGACGTCGAGCAGAAGCCAGTCCTCGCCCGGCGCGCGGTTGCCCGCGAGCACGTTGGACTGGATCGCGGCGCCCAGCGCCACGACCTGCTCGGGGTTGAGGTTGTTGAGCGGCGGCGCGCCGAAGAAGGTCGCGACCGCTTTCTGGATCTGCGGCATGCGCGTCGCGCCGCCGACCATGACCACGCCCTTGATGTCGCCGGCCGTCAGTTTCGCGTCGCGCAAGACCCGCTTCACCGGGGCGAGCGTCTTGTTGACCAGCGTCGCGGTGATCGCAGTGAAGGTTTCCAGCGTCAGCGTCGCGCTCAGCGATTCTCCCGATGCGAGCGTCGCGTCGATGCGCGCCACGGCGTGCGCGGTAAGCGTCTCCTTGGCTTCGCGCGCCTTCATCATCAACAGCCGCGTATCGCCGGCCGACAAGGGACCTACGCCGGTGGTCTCGAGTATCCAGCAGTAGATGCGATGGTCGAAATCGTCGCCGCCGAGCGCGGTGTCCCCCGCGGTCGCCAGAACTTCAAATACGCCGCGCGACAGCCGCAGGACCGACAGGTCGAAGGTGCCGCCGCCCAGATCGTAGACCGCATAGGTGCCCTCGGCGGCGTTGTCGAGGCCGTACGCGATCGCTGCGGCGGTCGGTTCGTTCAGCAGCCGCAGCACGTTCAGGCCGGCGATGCGCGCAGCGTCCTTGGTGGCCTGCCGCTGCGCGTCGTCGAAATACGCCGGCACCGTCACGACTGCGCCGAGCAGTTCGCCACCGAGGCTCTCTTCGGCACGAATGCGCAGCGCGCGCAGGATTTCGGCGGAGACTTCGACCGGCGTCTTGATGCCCGCGCGCGTTTCGATCTGCACCATCCCCGGTCCATCGACGAACCGGTACGGAAAGCGCCGGGCGTCGGCGAGATCGGCGAGGCCGCGCCCCATGAGCCGCTTGACCGAGACGATGGTGTTCTGCGCGTCGTGCGCTTGCGCGATCTCGGCCGCATCGCCGACCTCGACCCCGTCGGGCGCATAGCGAACGATCGAGGGCAGGAGCAGCCTGCCCGACGCGTCGGGCAGCACGCAGGGGATGCCGTTGCGCACGGTGGCGACGAGTGAATTGGTCGTGCCGAGATCGATGCCGACGGCGCGGCGGCGGCCGTGCGGTGCCGGCGCCTCGCCGGGCTCCGCGATCTGCAACAACGCCATCAGTGCTCGACCTCGGCCACGGCCGCCTCGATGTCGGCGGAGAGCCTGGAAAGGAACTTGAGCTTGCGCACCGTCATCCGTGCCGCTTCGAGCGCGCGCGCGACATCCAGTTCATCGCCAACCGTCTGCTCCAGCTCGGCCACTTCCTTGCCCACGTCCTCGAGCAACGCGCCCAACGCGCGCTCGTCGTGCCTCGTCGTCGCGTCTGCGACGGCTTCGCGCCGATCGAGCTGGTACTCGAGAAAGTCGGCCGGCAACGCGGTGTCGGTCTCGGACAGTGCGACGATACCGTGCAGCGACAGCAGGTACTGCGCGCGGCCAACCGGATCCTTGAGCACGCGATACGCCTCGTTGACGCGCGCCGACGCCTGCAGTGCCAGGCGGCGCTCGACGGCGCTCGCGGCCGCGAAGCGATCGGGGTGCACTTCGCCCTGCAGCTTGCGATACGCGCCATCGAGCAGCGCCGCGTCCAGGCGATAGCGCGCCGGCAGGCCGAACAGCGAGAAGTAGTCCTGGGAGAAGTCGATCACGGGTAGCGGTCTCTTTGGCGCGACGCGCGCGCCGAACCGGGTGAGGATGCGGACGCGCGACTGCGGATCATGCGGCGCGAATGCCTCGCGCCCGGGGCTTCAGACGTTGAACGATTCGCCGCAGCCGCACTCGTCCTTGACGTTCGGATTTTTGAATTTGAAGCCTTCGTTGAGGCCCTCCCGCGCGAAGTCGAGCTCGGTGCCATCGATGTACGGCAGGCTCTTGGGGTCGACGAGAACGGTCACGCCGCGGCACTCGAACCTGTGATCCTCCGGCAAGGCGGCATCGGCGTATTCGAGCTTGTAAGCAAGCCCCGAACAGCCGGTCGTGCGCACGCCCAGACGCAAGCCGATGCCCTTGCCGCGTTTGCTCAGGTAACCGGCAACGTGTCTGGCGGCGCTCTCGGTGAGGGTGATCGCCATCGTGCTATTCAGTCGGCCGCGACCGATGCGGCGGTCGGCGTCGTTGCGGGTTGGCCGGTCGCCTCGGTGGCGCCGCCGTGCTTCTTGCGGTAATCGGCGACGGCAGCCTTGATCGCATCCTCGGCAAGGATCGAGCAATGGATCTTGACCGGCGGCAGCGCGAGTTCCTCGGCGATCTGCGTGTTGCGGATCGTCATCGCCTGATCGAGCGTCTTGCCCTTCACCCATTCGGTGACCAGCGACGACGACGCGATCGCCGAGCCGCAACCGTAGGTCTTGAACTTGGCGTCCTCGATGCGGCCATCGGCTCCGACCCTGATCTGCAGCTTCATCACGTCGCCGCACGCCGGCGCGCCGACCATGCCCGTGCCGACATCCACCGCATCCTTCGCGAAGGACCCGACGTTGCGCGGGTTTTCGTAGTGATCGAGAACCTTGTCGCTATATGCCATTTTCAATGCTCCTAATTATTTCCGCCATCGCGTCCGGACTAATGCGCAGCCCACTGAACGGTGTCGAGATCGACTCCATCCTTGTACATTTCCCACAACGGCGACAACTCGCGCAGCTTGGCGATCTTGCTCTTGAGCAATTCGATCGCGAAGTCGATCTCCTCCTCGGTCGTGAAGCGCCCGACCGTGAACCGGATCGAACTGTGCGCCAATTCATCGCTGCGGCCCAGCGCGCGCAACACGTACGAAGGCTCCAGCGACGCCGACGTGCACGCCGAACCCGACGACACGGCCACGTCCTTGATCGCCATGATCAGGCTTTCGCCCTCGACGAAGTTGAAGCTCACATTCAGGTTGTGCGGAACGCGCTGCTCCATGTCGCCGTTCAGATGCACCTCTTCCATCTCCGAGATGCCGCGCCACAGACGGTCGCGCAAGGCGCGGACGCGCTCGTTGTCCTTCGCCATCTCCAGCCGGGCCAGGCGAAACGCCTCGCCCATGCCGACGATCTGGTGCGTGGCCAGCGTGCCCGAGCGCATGCCGCGCTCGTGGCCGCCGCCGTGCATCTGCGCCTCGATGCGCACGCGCGGCTTGCGCCGCACGAACAGCGCGCCAATGCCCTTGGGACCGTAGGTCTTGTGCGCCGAGAACGACATCAGGTCGACCTTCAGCGCGCCGAGGTCGATGGGGATCTTGCCGGTCGCCTGCGCGGCGTCGACGTGGAAAATGATGCCCCGGCCGCGGCAGATCTCGCCGATCGCGGCGATGTCCTGGATAACGCCTATCTCGTTATTGACGTGCATAACCGACACCAGGATCGTGTCCGGCCGCAGCGCCGCCTTGAAGACCTCCAGGTCGAGCAGGCCGTTGGGCAGCACATCGAGATACGTGACCTCGAAACCCTCGCGCTCGAGCTCGCGCATGGTGTCGAGGGTTGCCTTGTGCTCGGTCTTGACCGTGACGAGGTGCTTGCCCTTGTCCTTGTAGAAGTGCGCAGCGCCTTTGAGCGCCAGGTTGATCGCCTCGGTCGCGCCCGAGGTCCAGACAATTTCCCGCGGATCGCAGTTCACCAGCTTCGCGACTTCCTCGCGCGCGGCCTCGACCGCCTTTTCGCTGGCCCAGCCGAAGGCGTGCGAACGCGACGCCGGATTCCCGAATTGCTCGGTAAGGTACGGAATCATCACCGCCGCGACGCGCGGGTCCACCGGCGTCGTCGCCGAATAGTCGAGGTAGATCGGCTTCTTCATCGTCATCCCGGAAGATCGTTCAGGCGACCGGCGAGGGTTCGGGTTTGCGCGAAGGCGCCGCGCGGTGGTCCTGCAGGACGTTGACCGCGGTCTTGTCCTGCGCGCGCACGAGCTGTTCGAGCGTCACCGAGCGCAGGAAGCTGAAGATGTGCACGTTCAGCGCGGCCCATAGCTCATGCGTCATGCAGCGCTTGTCGTCGAGGCAGTTCTCCTTGCCGCCGCACTGGGTTGCGTCGATCGGCTCGTCGACCGCGAGGATGATGTCGGCTACCGACAGGCTCGTCGCGGGGCGCGCCAGATTGTAGCCGCCACCAGGACCGCGCACGCTCTCGACCAGGCCGTGACGGCGCAGCTTGCCGAACAGCTGCTCGAGGTACGACAGCGAAATCTTCTGCCGCGCCGAAACTCCGGCCAGCGTCACCGGCCCGTTGCCGCTGTGCATCGCCACGTCGATCATCGCGGTGACCGCGAAGCGTCCTTTGGTCGTCAGTCTCATGTAAGTTCGTCCTTGGCCTTGGTCGCGGGCTTCATTTCCATGCAGCCGATTCTATAATTCCCGACCAGTTTAGTCAAGTAAGCGCGCGGTTGATTCACTCGAGCATCTTGTTGATCTGGGATGGGTCGAAGCGCTCGGCGGTCGCCTTGGCGTCGCCGCAGTCGACGCCGCCCTGCTGCATCAGGTCGATGAGCTTTTGCACGCGCTCATCGGCTTCGGCGGCGTGATCGAGCAAGGCGTGAATGGCCTGCACCATCGGGTCGTTCATGTCCGCGCTGATGCCGTAGGCCGAGAAGCCGATCTTCGCCGCCTTTTCCTCGCGTCGGACCGCGTCGTCGCCAGTGACGATGCGGGCGGGAATCCCGACCGCCGTGGCCCCGGCCGGCACGTCCCTGACCACCACCGCGTTGGAGCCGACCTTGGCGCCATCGCCGACCAGCAGCGGCCCAAGGATCTTGGCGCCCGCACCGACGACCACCGACCGGCCCAGCGTCGGATGGCGCTTGCCCTTGTTCCATGACGTGCCGCCCAGCGTGACGCCATGGTAGAGCGTGCAATCATCGCCGATTTCGGCGGTCTCGCCGACGACGACCCCCATCCCGTGGTCGATGAACACCCGGCGCCCGATGGTCGCGCCCGGGTGGATTTCGATGCCGGTGAGCCAGCGGCTCCAGTGCGCCAGCCAGCGCGCCAGCCAGCGCGCGCCGACGCGCCACAGGCGATTGACCACCAGGCGGTGCCAGACGAGCGCGTGCAGCCCGGGATAGCAGGTCAGCACCTCCCACGTCGAGCGCGCCGCCGGGTCGCGCTCGAACACCACCGCGATGTCTTCACGCAATCTGTCGAACATCCAGGAATTTTCCCATATCCGAGAGAATCGCTCAAGTATTAATCCCGGGCAACCCTGATGTCGCTCCACCGCGCGAAACCGCGCCCTGGCCTACTTCCCGCTGCGCTCCCCCTGCCCCAGCCGTTCCTCGATCCGCGCCAGTATCCCGCGGAGGATATTGACCTCCTCCTTCTCGAGTCGGGCACGCGCGAACAGCCGGCGCAGGCGCGGCAGCAAGCGCTTCGGATGCGCGCGCCGCAGGAAGGCAAGCGCGATCAAGGCGCGCTCGGCATGCGCGAACAACTGCGCGATCTCGTCCTGCGTCGCCGGCTCGAAGGCCGGCGCCTGCCACACGGCACCGCCGTGCGCGGCAACTCGCAACTCGTACGCGGCGACCTGCACCGCGGCGGCGAGATTCAGCGACGCGAACGCCGGGTCGGTGGGAATCGTCGCCACGATCTGGCAGCGCGCCAGTTCCGCGTTCGACAGGCCCGACATCTCGTGGCCGAAGACGAGCGCAACATCACCCGCCTGAGCGTAGCGCAGCGCCTCCGCGGCAGCGGCGCGCACCGGCAGCACGGTCGCCGCGAATTCGCGCGGACGCGCCGAAAATCCGATCGCGAGCACCGCGCCAGCAAGCGCGGCGTCGAGAGTCGTGACGACCTCGGCTGCGTGCAGCACCGCGACCGCGCCGGATGCGAGCGCATCGGCTTCGGCGTCGGGAAAGCGCTGCGGGTTGACGAGCACGAGGCGCGAGACGCCCATCGCCTGCATTGCGCGGGCGGTCGCGCCGACGTTGCCGGGATGGCTGGGCGCGCAGAGCACGATGCGAATACGGTCTAGCGGTACGGCCATTCGGGCGACCTGTAGCGGGTAGAATCGCGGCTTGAGGAGCGTTTGACACCCAGCGCCACGCGTCGCGTGATGGTCGCGTGCGCCCCGTTCAAGGTCCTGTCATGCACCCGATGCTCACCCTTGCGGTCAAGGCCGCGCGCCGCGCCGGCAACATCATAAACCGCGGCGCCCGCGATCTCGATCGCCTGACGGTCACCACCAAGGGTCCGAAGGATTTCGTCAGCGAGATCGATCGCGCCGCCGAGGCGGCGATCGTCGATACCATCCACGCGATCTATCCCGACCACGCGATCTTAGCAGAGGAAGGCACCGCCAAAGGCGCCAACGCCGAGGCCGAGAACGTCTGGATCATCGATCCGCTCGACGGCACGACCAACTTCCTCCACGGCTTTCCGCAGTACTGCGTGTCGATCGCGCTGCAGCACAAGGGCCAGATCACGCAGGGGGTGATCTACGACCCGGTGCGCAACGACCTGTTCACCGCGACACGCGGCCGCGGCGCCTTTCTCAACGATCATCGCATGCGGGTAGCCAAGCGGCAGCATCTGAAGGACTGCCTGATCGGCACCGGCTTTCCGTTTCGCGACGGCAGCGACTTCGACGCCTACGTTGCGATGATGCGCGCGATGATGGCCGCGACAGCGGGCCTGCGGCGCCCCGGCGCCGCGGCGCTGGACCTGGCCTGGGTTGCGGCAGGCTATACCGACGGATTCTTCGAAATCGGGCTCAATCCCTGGGACGTCGCGGCGGGCAGCCTGCTCATCGTCGAAGCCGGCGGGCTCATCGGCGACCTCGCCGGCGACAGCGAGTATCTGTTCAGCGGGCAGGTCGTGGCCGGGAATTCGCGGATATTCGCGCAAATGGTCAAGCTGCTGGCGCCTTACCAGGGTGCTCTGAAAAGCCCGCCGCCCGGCAAACACTGAGCCCGGTGCGCGCGGCCCGAAGCTCGCGCCAGCGCCACATTGCGCAGCGAAATACCACGATTTGGATCAAGCGGCTGATTTTGCGGTGCAACTGGCATGACAATTCCATTGTCATTGTGTACGATAGTTCGCTCGATGGCCCGGCAGCGCAGCGAGGCGTGGCCGGCGCGGTCATCAACGGGAGAATTCCATGTTGCAAGGTATTCGGCGCCAACTGATCCTCTTCGTGCTGCTCGGCGCGCTGACCCCGCTCGCCACCGGACAGAACGTCACGCGCATCCGGGTGATGGCCAATCCCAATGCCAGCGCGGGACAGCCGACGACGGCGACGATCGCCCGACTGCAGGCCATCGCGCAGGCGCCGCTGGCGTTGGCGGCAACGACCCGCACCGGCGCGCTCGAACTCGCGCTCGGTACGCCGCTGCCCGCCGCCGATGCCGACGCGCTGCTGGCGCGGCTGCGCAATGACCGCGGCGTGCTGTGGGCCGAAAGCGTGACAAGCACCGGCAGAGCGCAAGCCGCAGATTACGGCGCGACCAATGGCAATCCGCCCGGTCGCCTGCTGATGGTCAGGCTGGCCGGCGACCCCGCGCCGGACTGGCCCGCGCTGCTGCCGCGGTGGTCGGCGCAGGCCGGCGCGCCACTGGGCGTCGTGCGCCAGATCGGCGCAATCTGGGTGCTCGGCGTCGCCGAGGAAATTCCGGACGCGCGACTGGCAGCCATCGCCGCGCAGCTCGAGACCGATCCTGCCGTGCAGTACGCCGACCCGGTGCGCCGAGCCTACGCCGCGGCCGTCCCCAACGATCCGCGCTACCCGCAGCAATGGGCGCTGTTCGAACCGGTGGGCGGGGTCAACGCCCAGGCCGGCTGGAACCTGCAGACCGGCGCCGCGTCGACGGTAGTCGCCGTCATCGATACCGGCATCACCACGCACCCCGAACTCGCAGGACGGGTGCTTCCAGGTTACGACTTCATCGGTGATCCGAGCCGCGCCAACGATGGCAACAGCCGCGACCCGGACCCGTCCGATCCGGGCGACTGGACCGACGACAGCGAGTGCTACCCGGGCTCGCCCGCGCAGAACAGCAGCTGGCACGGCACCTTCGTCAGCGGCATCATCGGCGCCAATACCAACAACGGCGTCGGCATGGCCGGCATGAACTGGAAGGCCAAGATCCTGCCGGTGCGCGCGCTCGGCCGCTGCGGCGGCGATTTCAGCGACATCGTCGCCAGTGTGCTGTGGGCGGCCGGCGCGCCGGTCCTGGGCGCACCCGCCAATCCCACCCCGGCGCGCGTGATTAACATGAGCCTGGGCGGCGAGACCGCGTGTCCCCAGGCACTTCAGGACGCGATCAACATCGCGCTGGCGCAAGGTACCGTGATCGTCGTGGCCGCGGGCAACAACGCCTCCGATGCGGCCAGCTCCGCACCGGCCAATTGCGCCGGCGTCATCAACGTCGCCGCGTCGACGCGCCAGGGGGACCGCGCCAGCTATTCGAATTTCGGGCGGCGCGTCGACATCTCGGCGCCGGGTGGCGACGGCAATGTCGAGGACCGGATCCTGTCGATATCCAACGACGGCCCGACGCAACCGGGCAATCCTGCCTATGCAGTGGGCAGCGGCACCAGCTTCGCGGCGCCGTACGTCGCCGGCGCGGTCTCGCTGATGTTGGCGCGCAACGCCAACCTCACTCCCGGCCAGGTGTTGAGCATCCTGACCGCGACGGCGCGCAAGTTTCCCGAAGGCGCCGTATGCGCGCAGCCGGGAATTTGCGGCACGGGCATGCTGGATACGCTGCTCGCGCTGCAGAACACCAAGAAGGCGGTGGAAAACGCGCCGCCGGGCACGGTGCCGGTCATCGAGTACTACCGCGCCGACAAGGATCACTATCTGATGACGGCCGACGCCGCCGCCCAGGCGTACCTGGATACCGTCCTGGCGGGCACCTTCCAGCGCACAGGGGAGGTGTTCTACGCCTGGAGCGGTCCGGACAAGGCACCGCGGGGCACGCCGCCGCTGCAGCCGGTGTGCAGCTTCTACAACCCGTCGCCATTGGTCGACTCCAACATCTACATGGCGAACGACGCCGAATGCGCGTTCGTTGCGGCGACGTACCCCGGGGTGTGGAATCTCGAAAACCCGGCGATCTTCTACGTGCTTTTGGCCGACGCCGACGGCAAGTGCCTTGGCGGCTTCCTGCCGGTGTACCGCTTCTTCAACAACCGCAACGACGCCAACATGCGCCACACCATCGACCTCACCGTGCGCCGCGAAATGGCCAACAAGCAGTGGGCGTCCAACGGCACGGGCGCTGACGGCGTCGCGTTCTGCTCGCCGTTCGCCTTCTGACAGTCCATGGCAGATGCAGAAAAAAGCGAGCCGATAGCTCGCTTTTTTTCGCGCTCTCGTGCTGGCGCCAAGACGCTACGCGGCGGCCGCCGCTCCCGCCGCGGGCTTCCTCGCCGCGATCGAGTCGAGCGCCGAGCTGACCGCGCGATCGAAGAGCGGCACGGGTTCGACGACCAGGCTGGCCTTGCCCGCGCCGAGCTGCCAAGCGAGCTCCTCGGGCGTCACGACGATCGCCTTGGTGCGCGCGCGGCTGGTGAATATGTACTTGCTGCGCAGCGGGCTGACCCACGACAGCCGCGCGTTGGTCGTCTTGCCGGGCGAGCCAAACGCCAGCCACGTGCCCACCACCATCTCGTTGACGAAATCGTGGACGTTGCCCATCGGCACGCCCGCGGGCGTCTCGGTGCCGGGCACGGTAGCACCTTCGACAGCCGGCGCAGCGGCCGGTGCGCCGGAGGTGGGTGCCGTCGCCGCAGTCGCCGTCTTCGCCGCTGCGGCGTCCGCCGCAGCCTTGGGCTTGATCGCGGCCATGTGTAGCTTGTACATCGCGTCGAGCAGCGGTTGCACGCGATCCGCGGCGACCTTCACCGCCGCCGCGCCCGTGCGGATGTTGCGAATCATCGTCGGCACCAGCCCGGCGAGCCGCGCCTTCTGCGCGGTGCGCTCCTTGGCCGCAACGCTCCACAGCAGGTCGTCCAGCGTCTTGACCGCTGCATGCCAACCGCCGCTTTCGGCACCCTGCGTGGCGCGGATTTCGGTGAGGTAATCCGCCCACACGGTCTCGCTGAACGAGCGCACGTCGAAGGGCACGTCCACGCCCGCGAGCTTGTCGCGAATGAGCACGCGCACGTGCGCGCGATCGGATTCATTCTTCTCAGCCGAGAGCGCCTGCTCGACTTCGGCGTCGAGTGCGACGGTGACCTTGCGTTGCTCGGCGTCGATGAACTCCTGCAGGCGCGAATCGGCCGCCTGGAAGACGACCATGTCGACCTTGAAGTCGCGGCAGATTTCGTCGATGACGCCGGTCGCGACAAGTTGAAATGCCGCGCTGTAGCCAGCGTCGCTGGTGGCGCCGATCGATGCCGCGGCAAGGTGGTCGAGGAGGCGCCGCGCCGGATGCTTGCGGTTGGAGAAGAAACTGCGATCGAGCAGCGCGGTCTTGAGGATCGGCACCTGCAGCCGGCTGAACAGGCTGCGCAGCGACTCGGGGATCGACGGATCACGGAAGATGTAATCGAACAACAGCGCGATCACATCCATGGTGATCTTGTCGGTCGTGTTGACGACCCTGTCGGCGATCGCGGCGCGAATGTAGGGAATGCGGTTGAGCGGCAGCGCTGGCACCTCGGCGTCCGACGCCGCAGCCTGCGGTTCGACGTGTTCCCCGCCGGGATCGGCGTGCTGCCAGCGGTCCAGCGCGGCGACCGCGGTCGACAACGATCCGAGCGCCAGCAGCGGATCGAGCTGGGGCAGGCCGTTGGCTGCCACGGCCGGTGCTGCCGCCATCGCCGGCCGCGCGAAATCGCTGGCGTAGGGGTTTGCACTACCCAGCCACGGCGCCACGGACGCCGGCATCGCCACCTGCACCGTTCCCGGCGGCATTGCTGCAGCGGGCGCCGGCGGCGGCGATTGCTTTGGCACGGGTGCAGGTGCTGCTGCAGCTGTCTGCGCAACCGGCCCGGCAGGCTTCGCTGACGCGGGCAACGGCGGGCCCTGGGGAGCCTGTATCGTGCCCGGCTCGCCCGCATCCGGCACCGCGATATTGAGAGCGAGCAACTTATCGGCCGCGTCGGGTCCCGCTTCTTTCAGCAATTGCTGGAATGCCGGCAGCAGCTCGGAGTCGTCCGCCGGCCGCAAGTCGCTGCGCGCGCGCAGCTCGGCCTTGATCTCCGGCAGCACGTGACGATCGGCGAGGAAGCGATTGATGCGGATGTAATGCTTCCTGAGGCTGGGGGTTATGTCGGCGAGCACGCGCTCCATCAGCGGCCGCCAGACGCGCGGGTTCGGATACACCGCGCGCGACGCAACGCCGATGGCGTCGGCGAGATAATCCGGCGCGAAAGGATTGTCGACGTCGCGTGCGCGCGGTTCGCGCAGCAGCACGCCGACGCGCAGGTCAACCGCGGCAACCTCGCGCCGCGTCACCCGGCGCATGAGGTCAGTGGCCGCGATGAGCGCCGCCTGCTTTTCCTGGTCAAAGGTGTTGAGGACGCGCAGCGTGGTGAGCGACGCGTCGAAATCCGGACGCCGGCCGCTGCGCCGCACGCCGGTGAGGCGCTTTTCGCAGAGCTTGGTGAAAGTGTCTTCGAACAACTTGAGCCATTCGCCGCGCTTGCTGCGAAAATCCTGCGCGTGCGTTTCGGAGACGTGCTCGTTCATCTCGAACAGGTCGTTGGTCGTTTCGATCGACATCTCGACGAGCTCGTGCAGTCCTGCGCGGAACTCGACGAAGCATTCGCGCAGCAGCCCGTGCGCCTGTTCGCCGCTCAGCAGCAGATTGCCATCGTGATCGGTGGCGGGTGGAAACGTGACGGTAGTGGGCGTGTCGAGCACCTGGGCAACGTGCTACCGCGAGACGCAGGAGCGATCGGCAATCGCGTCGATTGCTTGCGTAACCGTGTGCTCGAGTCGGATGCGGCAGCCAACCATGGCAATCCCGTCCGGAGACTGCAAGAGTGCGCCGACGAGTGATACCCCTGCAACGCAGGGCAGCCCTCGCCGTGACTTTGGAATTATACACTCGTCATAATGCGGGTTCGGAAGCGGAAATGGCCACCAAGCGCACGTTCGGCAACAATTTCTTCGGCGTGGCGCGCCCGTTTCGAAAGCGCAATCGCGTGATAGCCTTGTCAGCAACAGACAAGGCGGAGGCACACCATGGAGCGCATCACCATGTCGCTCGACGAGGATCTCGCAAAATCCTTCGACGCGTTGATCCGGGACCGTGGCTACACCAGCCGTTCCGAAGCGATGCGCGATCTGCTGCGCCGCGAGATCGAGGCGCAGCGCCAGTCGCGTTATGCGAAGGCCTGGTGCGTTGCCACCTTGTCCTACGTCTACGACCACCACGCGCGCAAGCTTGCCGAAAGGTTGACCGCCGCACAGCACGAGCACCACGATCTGGTCGTGTCCAGCACGCACGTCCATCTCGATCACCAGCACTGCCTGGAGACGGTGATCCTGCGCGGCCGGACCTCGGCCGTGCGCAAATTCGCCAATGCGCTGCAGGCCGAACGCGGCGTGCGCCACGGCGCGCTCAATCTCGTCAGCGTCGATCCCGGCGACAGCCATCCCGGCCCCGGCGCGCATCAGCATCACGGCCACCTGCACCTGATACCCAGCACCTGACCGCCGCCCACCACCGGGGCTGCTTGCCATGCGGTAGGAAACTCTGTCATATTGCTCCTACCGGTACTTCGATCCGTTCGAAACGCACGTCGGTGGAGACGATCCTGGATTCGCTGCCTGCTTCGTGGACCATGCTGTGCGCGCTGGCGCTGGCGCTGGGGGCGAAGCACGGGCTCGACGCCGATCACCTGGCGACCATCGACGGACTCACCCGCTACAACGCGCGCGACAATCCGCGGCTCTCGCGCCTGGCCGGAGCGCTGTTTTCGCTGGGTCACGGCGCTGTGGTCGTGGTGATCGCGCTCGCCGTGGCGACGATGTCGACGCACTGGGAGACGCCGCAATGGCTGGAACTGGCGGGGACGGGTACTTCGGTGGTGTTGCTGTTCGGTCTCGCTTTCCTCAACGTCAGAACTGTAATGACAACGCCGCGCGACGCGCCGGTTGCGCCTTCCGGCGTCAAGTCGCGTCTGCTCGCGCGCTACTGCGCGCCGCGGCGCGCGTCGACGATTGCCGCGGTCGGTGCGGTTTTCGCGATTTCCTTCGACACGGTATCGCAGGTCGCGCTGCTGGCGGTTGCGGCCAGCCGCTTCGGCAACGCGGCGCAGGCGCTGCTGGTGGCGGGCATGTTCGTGGTGGGAATGCTCGCGGTCGACGGCGTCAATGGGCTGTGGGTGAGCAGGATGATCGGGCGCGCCGACAGGATGGCGATCGTCGCATCACGCATCGTCGCGCTGACGGTAGCGGCAACGAGTGCCGCAGTCGGCTCGTTCGCGCTGCTGCGCGTGCTGCTGCCCGGGCTCGATACGTGGGCCGCGGGGCGCGAGTCCATCATCGGTGCGGTGGTCGCGGCCACCGTGCTCACCGGGTTCATCGCCGGCATTGTCGCGGCGCGTTGTCAGTTGCAGCCCGCGCGCGCAACTGTGGCGGCACCCCGTTCCTCCGGAGACTAGCCTCGTTATGCCCCGCGTACCGCCGACGCGGCTGCGTCGCGCTTGCGGCTGCCTTGGCGCGGGGAGC
>Ga0209048_10001538_pt1 | contig 23566 bp, 19 predicted proteins | sample FrelakmetCRP12CR_FD_187146 | JGI IMG/M metagenome (GOLD analysis project Ga0209048, IMG submission 187146) | Freshwater lake sediment microbial communities from the University of Notre Dame, USA, for methane emissions studies - CRP12 CR (SPAdes)... | ecosystem: Environmental > Aquatic >... | reverse complement strand
TCGGCCGAGCCGACCGCTTCGGCCGACGGCTTGGCGTCGCCACCACCGCAGCCGGCGGCGACCACGACGGCGCCGACCATGACGGCCCCGAGGAGCGCGACGGCGCGGGCGCGGGTGGTCACGCGGCCGCGCTCACCGGTGTGGCCGCGGGCTCGCGCACAGGCCGGCCGATGGGCAGCCAGAGCACCAGGCCCAGGGCGATCAGGCCGTAGAGGTCCTGCAGGATCAGGCCGAGAGGCCGGGCCACCCCATCGAGCAGGCCGTCGATCCACCAGGGCACGCGCAACAACAACAGCCCGCCGAGGACGACGGCCGCCGCCACCCGTCGACGGTCGCGCAGGTCGCCGGCCAGCACGCCGAGGGCGAACACGACCCAGACGAGGTGGTGCACCCAGGCGATGGGCGACAGGGCGACGGCCAAGAGGCCGGTGATGGCGATGCCGGCGACCTCGTTGCCGGCGAGGAACGCGCGGCGGGCCCGGGCGAACCCGATCACCGCGATCGCAGCCGCGAGCGCGACCCACAGGGCGGTGCCGGCGGTGCCGCCGACCACTCGGGCCACGATGCCGTGCAGCGACTGGTTCGAGGTGTACTCCACGTGTCCGATGCGGCCGGTGGAGAACACCACGTCGGTCCAGTAGCGCCGGCTGTCGCCCGGCAGCACGATCGCCGCGAGTGCGGTGCAGGCGGCGAACGCCGCCACCGCGGTGCCCGCCGCCTTCCGGCGACCGGTGACGAGGAGGTACACGATGAACACGGCCGGGGTGAGCTTCATGGCCGTGGCCACGCCGATCAGGGCACCTCGCGGCCACCGCGGGTGGTCTACGACCAGGTCGGCCACGACGAGCACCGCGAGCAGCACGTTGACCTGCCCGAGCAGGACGTTCTCGACGACGGGCTGGGTCCACAGCAGTGCGGTGGCGATGGCGGCGGCCACGAAGAACCGACGGGCCGGCACCACGCGCTCGAGGGCCGCAGCGAACGAAACGCGGACCAGGTAGAGCAGGCCGCCGACGATGCCGAGCATCCACACCACGTTCAACCACCGCACCGCGAACGGTGCCGTGACCGTGGCCAGCAGCGCCGCGAACGGCGGGTAGGTGAACGGCAGCCGGGGAAACGGGGTGTCGTAGACAGACGTGCCCGCCAGCACGTCGCGACCCGACCGCTGGTACACGTCCATGTCCTGCATCGAGCGGGCGATCGCGGGGAACAGGTTCTTCCAGGCCAGGACGCAGATGCCCGTCGCCAGCAGGGCCAGGCCCGCGGCCACCCACCGGGCGCGGGCGCGCCGATCAAGAGCCTGATCTGCGGTCACGAGAGCAGACTGTAGACGCCCCGGGTCCGGCGCTGACCGGCACCCCAGCGTCGCCTAGAGTGTCGCCCGTGCTGGTGCTGGAAGGGCCATTCGCCATCGTGGCCATCGTCTTGGCGGTCGGCGGGCTGTTCAAGCTCCGCGACCCCGCGCCCACCGGCGCCATGTTCTCCGCCCTCGGTCTTCCCGGCTCGTCATCGGTGGTGCGCCTCGTGGGCCTCGCCGAGCTCACGGTGGGTGTGGCCGCCTTCGTCGTGGGCGGGCGCCTGCTCGCGGCGGCGGTGGCGGTGCTCTACCTCGCATTCGCCGTCGTGACCCTCGTGCTGCTCCGCCGAGCCGACGAGAGCGTGTCGTGCGGCTGTTTCGGCCGGCTGTCGGCCCGGCCGTCGGCGGTGCACGTGGCCACCAACGTCGGTGCCGTGGCGGTGGCCCTGGTCGGCGCCCTGGGCGGTGTGCCGGGGTTCGTCGCGGCGCGCCCCGACCTCCCCGCCGCCGGCGTGCCTCAGGCTCTGGCCATCGCCGTCGGCGCGTGGCTGCTCGTGGCCGTGCTCACCGTTCTTCCCGATGTGCTCGACGCCGTGCGCCGGGGACCGGCGCCTTCCACGGTCCGGACGTTCGGGGTGACCAGCCACCCGTGACCGCCCCGCTCGCCTCAGCATCGGCCCGCCTCGTCGACAAGGCCTCCGGCATCCTCGCGGCACGGTTCAGCCGGCGCGGCTTCTTCGCCCGCTCCGCCGTGGTCGGCAGCGCGCTGGTGGTCGACCCGGTCTCGTACACCCTCAAGCCCGGCAACGCCTACGCCGCGGTGTGCGACTGCTACGGCTCGGCCTGTGAGTGCGGGTCGCTCTGCTGCGACGGCTACACCGAGTTCTGCTGCACCCTGACCGGCCGCAACACCTGTCCCGCCGGCACGCTTCTCGGGGGGTGGTGGAAGGCCGACGGCACCCAGTTCTGCGGTGGGCCCCGCTACTACATGGACTGCAACGCCCCGTGCAACGGCTGCGGCTGTGGCGGCAACGGCATCTGCGGGGGCGAGTGCTCGGGCACCGGCTGTGGCTGCGCCAACGGCGACTGCGGCAACCGCAAGAGCGGTTGCACCCAGTTCCGGTACGGCCAGTGCAACAACCAGGTCGCGTGCATCGGGCCGATCCTCTGTCGGGTCATCACCTGCGTGCCTCCGTGGGAGATCGAGCCCACGTGCTCCACCGTGGCCCGCACCGACCAGAACACCGCCTATCACGACCGCCCCTGCCTTCACCGGGTGACGGGGTCGCTCGACACGGTCACCGACGCCGGCGTCGGCATCCGGGTGACGGGGTGGGCGCTCGACTACGACACCCAGTACCCGATCACGGTGCACGTGTACGTCGACGGTGTGTTCGCCGGTGAAGCGGTGGCTGGGGGCTACCGATCCGATGTGGCTGCGTTCTTCCCGGGCTACGGGCCCTCGCACGGGTTCGACGCGGTCGTGGCCGCCACGGGCGGGCTGCACCAGGTGTGCGTCTACGGCATCAACGCCGGCGCCGGGTTCGAGAACGCCCTGCTCGGCTGCCAGAACATCAAGCTCAGCCGCCCGTACGGCTCGGTGGACTCCGTCACCGTCGGGGCGGGCTCGGCGACGATCCGGGGCTGGGCGGTCGACCCGGATACGACCGCCCCCATCAACGTGCAGATCCTCGTCGACGGTGGCCTCGTGCGGACCGTGGTGGCGAACCAACCGCGTGCCGATCTCGGCGCCGTGCTCGGCGACAAGGGCCCGAATCACGGCTTCGAGGTGAACCTCCCGCTCGGCCGTGGCACGCACCAGATCTGTGCCGCCGCGGTGAAGTCGACCGGCGGGACCACCTCGCTGGGCTGCCGGCCGGCCGTCATCGGCGGTCCCTTCGGTGCCATCGATCAGGTCGAGTCGAGCCCGGGCGCGCTCCGGGTCATCGGTTGGGCGATCGACCCGGCGGTCGCCGGACCGGTCCAGGTGCAGGTCACGCTCGACGGTTCGGTGGTCGCCACCCTCACCGCCGACGGGCCGAGACCCGACGTGGCCGTCGACCATCCCGCGTACGGCGGCTCCCACGGCTTCGACGTCAGCTTCGCCGCCGGCCCCGGCAACCACTCGCTGTGCCTTCGGGTGGTGAACGCGAGCATCGGCGGGTCGCCCGACATCGACTGTCGCACCGCGACGGTGCCCACGGGCAATCCCTTCGGCACCATCGAGCTCGTGGACGCGGCGCACGGTGCGGCCCGGGTCAAGGGGTGGGTCGTCGACCCGGACGTGGGCCGGTCGGTGAACGTCCGCATCGAGGTCGACGGTGTCGTCGTCGCGACGCTGCCCGCAGCCGATCCCCGGCCCGACATCGACAGCACGTTCCCCGGCTACGGCCAGGCCCACGGGTTCGACGCCCTCGTGCCCGCCGCCGCGGGGTGGCGCCAGGTGTGCGTCACCGCGCTGAACCTGGGCGGCGGCACCGACGCCCGACTCGGGTGCCGGAACGTGCAGATCGGCGGTGAGCCGTTCGGATCGCTCGACTCGGTGACTCCGCTGGCCGGCTCGGTGCGCCTCGTGGGCTGGGTCATCGACCCCGACACCCCCGGGCCCGCCGATGTCCGGGTGGAGGTCGACGGTGTGGCCGCGCTGGTCGTGACCGCGGCGCTCGACCGCGCCGACGTCGGTACCGCGTTCCCCACGTTCGGTCGGGTCCACGGGTTCGACACCACGGTCGCGGTGCCGGCGGGCCCCCACACGATCTGCGTCTACGGCGTCCACTCCGGGCCCGGCGCGTCCGACCCGCAGCTCGGCTGCCAGACCGTGACGGTGTGACCATGTGGGCCCTGATCGTCGTCCAGACCGTGGTGATCGCCCTGTTGGCGGTCCTCGTGATCGGCCTGCTGCGCAGCCACGCCGAGATCCTGCGCCGCCTCCACGAGTTGGGTGCCGGCGTCTACGACGACGATGCCGACGCCGCCCGCTCGGCCGGTGGCGTGACCATGGCGGTCGAGCTGAAGACCCGCCCCGATGTGGCCGAACCCCGGGTGGCCGCGACACCCGCCTTCGACGTGGTGGGCACGACCCCGGCGGGGCGGGCGGCGGCCGTGGGCGTGGTGGGCACCGATCACGCGACCCTGCTGGCGTTCCTCTCCAGCGGCTGTGGCACCTGCCTCGACTTCTGGCGGTCGTTCGCCGTCGGTGAGGCGAATCGGCTGCCCGGGCAGGGCACCCGCCTGGTCATCGTGACCAAGGAGGCCGACGAGGAGAGCATCTCGGCCGTGCAGGCCCTGGCGCCGTCGGGCCTCACCACGATCATGTCGAACACCGCCTACGCCGAGTACGGCGTGCCCGTGGCCCCGTACTTCATCCTGGTCGACGGCCCGTCGAGCCGGGTCGTCGGCGAGGGCGCGGCCACGACCTGGGCGCAGGTCCGGCACCTGCTCGAGCAGGCGACGGCCGACGCGGGCTTCGCGCTCGAGGGGCGCTCGGAGGGACCTGGCCGGCAGTCCGGAGTGGCCCGTGAACTGCGGGCCGACGACGAACTGCTGGCGGCGGGCATCGGCCCGGGCCACCCGAGTCTTTATCCCGAGACGGTCACCGAGCCCGAGAGCGAGTGACTCGGTGGGCGTTGCACGCTGGAGGGCATGGTGACCGCGCCCCTGGTCGTGGTCGCGCTCCTGGCCGCCGTGGTCGGGGCGATCCGTTCGACGTGGTCACCTTGAGGCGAGTCGATGCTCTCGAGCATCACTCCGCTCGGGGAGCGGAGCCGGGGCAATCGATGGTGGATGACCGTGCTGGCCTACCTGGTCGGCTCGGTGCTCGGTGGCGCGGTCACCGGGCTGGTGCTGGGCCTGCTGGGCGTGCCCCTGCGCCGGGCCGGACTCACCGGCCCCACCCTGGCCGTCGTGGTCGCGGTGCTGGCCGCGGTGGCGCTGGGCTTCGACGCGCTCGCGCCTCGGGTGCGCCTGCCCCGGTGGAAGCGCCAGGTCAACGAGGACTGGATGGCGATCTACCGCGGTTGGGTCTACGGGTTCGGCTGGGGTTTCCAGCTCGGCCTGGGCTGGGCCACGATCGTGACCGCCGCCCTGATCTACCTCGTGTTCGTGCTGGCGCTGCTGTCGGGCAGCGTCGCCTTCGGCCTGCTCATCGGCGTCACCTTCGGGTTGGCCCGTGGGCTGGTGATCCTGGCCGCCGCGGGGGTCGACGACCCCGAGCGGCTCGTGGCCTTCCACCGGTCCCTGCAGCGCCGGGCGCCGGTGGCGCGGGTCCTCACCGTGGGTGCCGACCTGCTCGTGCTCGGGGCCGCGGTCACGGTGGCTCTTCGATGATCCCGGGAGACGGCTGATGGCTCGACTCGATGCCCACCGACTGGTGGTCGACCCGCCGACCGGTTGGGACGCGGAGATCTACCGGCGGGCGCCTGAGGCGCCCGGGCCGCTCGCACCCAGTTCCGTCGACGAGACGCCGATGCCGATCCTGCACGCCGCGAACTTCGCCCTGCCGGCCGAACGGGGCGACTACGGCGGTGGCGCCGTCGAGACGATGGGCGCGGGCGGCGTGTTCGTGTCGTTGCTCGAGCACGGCCCCGAGGACGTGGGGACCGCGCTCTTCCGCGGCCGCGGCATCCCCTGGCCGCTCACCGCCGCCGACTTCTCGCCCGAGACGATGCAGCGCACCATCGCGGGCAAGGCGGGCTGCCAGAAGTTCTTCGAGTTCCAGGGCCGGGCCTTCTGCCTCTACGTCGTGGTGGGCAGCTTCCGGTCCCGGGCCCTGCTGGTCCGGGAGATCAACAAGGTGCTCGCCACCATCGAGATCGTCTGAGGCGGCGCGCGGTAGGGTCGAGACCCACCGCGCCGCGAGCGAGGAGCCAGGCATGGAGACGAACCCGCCCGGATCGGGTGACGAGCCCACGGTCCCGAACCCCACGGTCGACCCCACCGCGGCCGTCCCGCCCGTCGCGTCCCCCCCGCCCTACACCCCGCCCGGCGGAGCCGGAGCGGGCGATGCCGTGCCCCCCGGGGGCGCGGTGCCACCGGGCGGTCCGGTGCCGCCGGACGACGAGTCGGGCGGCAAGGGCAAGATCGTCGCCATCGTCATCGCGGTCTTCGTGGTGGGCCTGCTCATCGGTGGCCTGGTGATCTTCCTCACCCGCGACAAGGGCAGCTCCACCGACACCGCGGCCACGACGACGTCGTCGTCGAGCACCACCTCGTCGAGCACCACGTCGTCGTCGTCGAGCACCACCTCGTCGTCGAGCACCACCTCCTCGAGCACCACCTCGAGCACGGCGAAGCCGAAGGCCCCGGTGATCAACAACTTCACCGTGCCCCCGACGGCCGACTGCAGCGGTCCGGACCAGACGCCCTACATCTCGGTGTCGTGGAACGCATCCGACGCCACCGAGGTCACCCTCTCGATCGACGGCCCCGGCATCTACAAGAGCTACCCGGGCGGCTCGGGCGCCGACTCGGTGCCGTTCTCCTGCCCCGGCCCGCACACCTACGAGCTCACGGCCAAGGGGCCAGGGGGCTCGGCCAGCAAGACGGTCACCGTCAACAAGAAGTAGCCCGCCGGGGCCCGCCCACGCGCTAAGCAGACGGCATGCGCTGCGTCGTCTGTCCGGAATGGGGCCCACCCGAGGTGCTCGTCGTCGACGAGCGCGACCCGCTACGAGCCGACGACGGCCGCGTCGTCGTCGACGTCGGCGCGGCCGGCGCCAACTACGTCGACGGCCTGATCGTGGCCGGCCAGTACCAGATCAAGATCCCGGCCCCGTTCACCCCCGGCAGCGAGTTGGCGGGCACGGTGTCGGCGGTCGGTGACGGCGTCACCGGGCTAGCGGTCGGCGACCGGGTGCTGGCCATGCCGGGGTTCGCGGCGTTCGCGGAGCAGGTCTCGCTGGCGGCCGAGCAGGTCGTCGTGATCCCCGACGGGCTCGACTTCCCCCGCGCCGCCACGTTCACCCAGAGCTACTGCACCGCGCTGTTCGCCTTCACCCGGCGCACACGGGTCGAGCCGGCGGAGTGGGTGCTGGTGCTCGGTGCCGGCGGGGGCGTGGGCTTGGCCGCCATCGACGTGGCCCGCTCGCTCGGCGCCCGCGTGATCGCCGCCGCGTTGACCGAGGCCAAGCGGGAGGCCGCCACCGCACAGGGCGCGGAGGCGACGATCGACACCTCGACCGAGGACCTCAAGGTGCGGGCCCGCGAGCTCGCCGGCGGGTCGGTCGACCTGGTGGTCGACCCCGTCGGCGGCGACCTGGCCGAGCCGGCGCTGCGCGCGCTCGGCGTCGGTGGGCGGTTCCTCGTGATCGGGTTCGCCGGCGGCTCGATCCCCCGTGTCCCGCTCAATCAGGTGCTGCTCAACAACCGCGACGTGGTCGGTATCGACTGGGGAGCGTGGTCGATGCGCAACCCGACCGACCAGCGGGCGCTGCTCGAGGAGGCGCTCGCCCTGGTGCGCGCGGGACGGCTGCACCCCGGGGCCCCGACGGAGTACCCGCTCGAGCGGGCCGGTGCCGCGCTGGCCGACCTGCTCGGCCGTCGCGTCGTCGGCAAGGTCGCGCTGGTCCCCTGACGTCAGGCGGGGCCGTTCACACGGGGGCGACCAGGCGTTCGGACAACTCCCACAGCGCCGCGGCGCGGGTCGCGTCGAGGGCGTAGGACCGCACGCCCCGGGTGGCCAGCGGGTCGTCGGTGGGCTCGGCGATGTGGCAGTCCTCGAGGTAGAGCCCGCCGAGGCCATCGAGGTCGGGTGTGGTGGCGGCCCACACGCTCGTGGCCGCACCCTGGGGGACCGTCTTGAACTCGAAGCTGCGCCCGGGCGGGCTCAGGGCCACCATCTCGTCGAGCGTGTCGTCGGTGAGGTGCCGGCCGAGCTCGGTGAGGATGGCCCCGGGATGCACGGCGAAGGCCCGCACGCCCTGGTCGGCGAGGCGGCGGTCGAGCTCGACCGCGAACAGCACGTTGGCGGTCTTGGCCCGCCCGTAGGCCACCCAGGGGCTGTAGACGGTGTGCTCGAAGCCGGGATCGTCGAGGTCGACGTCGGCCAAGCGGTGGCCGGCGGAGCTGAGCACGACGACCCGGGCAGGCGCGCCGGCGAGAAGGGCCGGGACGAGCAGGTTGGTGAGGAGGAAGTGACCCAGGTGATTGGTGCCGAACTGGCGCTCGAAGCCGTCGGTGGTGCTGCCCCGGGGGCAGGCCATCACGCCCGCGTTGTCGATCAGCACGTCGATGTGGTCGCGCTCGGCGAGGTACCACGCGGCGAAGGCGCGCACGCTGTCGAGCGACTCGAGGTCGATGAGGCCGAGCTCGAGATCGGCGTCGGGCACGGCCGCCCGGATGCGGTCGGCGGCGGCCGCGCCCCGCTCGAGGTCGCGGACCGCCATGGTGATCGAGGCGCCGTGCCTGGAAAGGGCTCGGGCGGCCTCCTCACCCAGGCCGGTCGAGGCGCCGGTGATCACGATGCGGGCGCCGGTGAGGTCGATGCCCGCGAGGACGTCGTCGGTGGTGGAGGTCGCGCTGAAGGTGCCCATCGGAGGAGTCTGCCAGCCGACCGCTCCGAACCGGGCATGATCGCCCTCGTCCGGGCGACGGATTCCCTGCCCGGTTCCGGCGCTCGGGGGTCAGGAGACGGTGGTGAGTGACCGGCGGGCGTTGGTGCCCAGCACCGCGGAGGCGGTCTGGACGCCGCCGCCCATCACCGCGGCGATGCCGTGGGCCGTCATCGTGCTGGCCCCGGCGAGGAAGAGCCCGGAGAGCGGGGTCGAGGGCGCGGGCCGGTTGAACAGGAACTGGTCAGGGCCGGCGTCGATGCCGTAGGACGTACCGCCCGAGGAGCGGACGAAGCGCTCGTGGGTGATGGGGCTGGCCGACTCCTCGAACACGATGGCGTCGGTGATGCCGGGCAGGCCGATCTCGGCCGTGGCCAGGAGGCGGTCGCGCAGCTCGCGCTTGCGGTCGACGTAGGCCTCGAGCTTGCGGTAGCGCTCGCCGCCAGCCGGGCCCGCGTGCACGCCCCAGAAGTCGTGATCGGCGGGGGCCAGCGTCATCACCTGCAGATTGGTCTGGCCGGGCCGGCACAGGCGCGGGTTGGTCGGGTCCTTCAGGCTGGCGAAGGTGAGGTAGGCGAACAGGTTGTCAGGGAGCCGGCCCGCGCTCAGTTCGGCGTAGGTGCCCTCTATGTCGTCGTCGGGCATGACCCACACATTCGTGTTGGGGTGGCCCTCGGCGCGCAGGTCGCGGTCGAGCACCAGGTACACGACGAACAACGGCAGCGCCATGCGGTACGACCGCACCCGCTCGACGAGATCGGCCGGCAGGTGGTCGGGTCCCACCAGGTCGAGGACGGTGCGCTTGAGGTCCGCGTTCGAGACCACGACCGGTGCCTCGATCACGTCGGGGACACCGCGGGCCCGTTCGGGCGACGGCGGTCGCAGCCGCACGCCACGTACCTCGCCGCCCTCGACCAGGATCTCCTCGACCGGCGTGCGCAGGATCACCTCGCCGCCGTGGTCGACCAGGTAATCGACCAGGTGGTCGGCGATCACCTGACCACCCCCCACCGGGTAGAAGGCGCCCTTCAGGTAGTGCATGGCGAGGCCGGCGTGCAGCACGATCGACACCTGTGACGGCGGCAGGGCGTAGGTGCCGTGCTGGCCGGCGAGGATGGAGCACAGGCGAGGCGGGAAGCCCTCGCGGTCGAACACCTGGCCGAGGGTGGTGTCGACGTTCTCCATCAGCACCGCGGGGGGCTGGTGGCCGGTGGACTCGGCGTCGAGCGCGACGATCAGGTCGAGGTAGCGGCCGATGCCTTCGGAGTAGCTCGGGAACCGCTCGACCAGCCGCTCGCGGAACGGCTCGACCCCGCGCGGCACCCGGAACACCTCGTCGGGGAAGACGAAGGTGTCGAAGCCATCGGGGTCGAGCTCGTTGAACTCGAGCTCGATGCCGAGGGGTTCGAGCACGCGGCCGATGGCGCCCCGCGGACCGCAGTCGCCGAGGTAGTGAACCCCGACATCGAACTCGTACCCCTTGTGGGTGAACACCGTGGCGTTGCCGCCCGCGACGAAGTGCCGATCGACGACGATCACCCGCTTGCCCGCACCGGCCAGGTAGGCGGCGGCGACCAGACCGCCGAGGCCCGCGCCGACGACGACCACGTCGGCGCGGTCGAGTTGCTGATTCCCCCGTGTCATCTCGACACCGTTGTCGCGAAGGGACGTAGTGGCCAGAGGCTTTGGTCCCTGGTGGGGCGGTTGCGCTCGTCGTAGCGTCCGCGGCGATGGGCGCCTTCGACGACCTCCACCGCCGCAGTCTCGACGACCCGGACGGGTTCTGGGGCGAGGCGGCCGCCGCGATCCACTGGGACCGCCCGCCCGCGGTCGTGCTCGATGCGGCGGGGGCGCCGTTCTATCGCTGGTTCGCCGACGGCGAGTTGAACACCTGTTTCAACGCCCTGGACCGGTGGGTCGACGGCGGTGACGGAGTGGACCGGGTGCGGGGTGACCAGACCGCTCTCATCTACGACAGCCCCGTCACCGGCACCGTGCGGCGCTACACCTACCGCGAGTTGCGCGACGAGGTGGCCCGCTTCGCCGGGGGCCTGGCCCGACTGGGTGTGGGTCGGGGCGACCGGGTGATCGTCTACATGCCGATGGTGCCCGAGGCGGCCATCGCCATGTTGGCCTGCGCCCGGCTCGGCGCCATCCACTCGGTCGTGTTCGGCGGGTTCGCGCCCCACGAGCTGGCCATTCGAATCGACGACGCCAAGCCCAAGGTGATCGTGTCGGCCTCGTGCGGCATCGAGGTCGACCGGGTGATCGAGTACAAGTCGCTGCTCGACCGGGCGATCGACCTGGCCGGCCGCAGTGCCCCCGACCACTGCGTGATCCTGCAGCGTCCGATGGCCGAGGCCCGGCTCACGGTCGGTCGCGATCTCTCGTGGGACGACGCCGTCGCCGGCGCCGAGCCGGCTCCGTGCACGCCGGTCGCGGCGACCGACCCGCTCTACGTCCTGTACACGTCGGGCACGACCGGCCGGCCCAAGGGCGTGGTCCGCGACAACGGCGGCCATGCCGTGGCCCTGCGCTGGAGCATGCCCAACGTGTACGGCGTGCAACCGGGCGAGGTCTTCTGGGCCGCGTCCGACGTGGGGTGGGTGGTGGGGCACAGCTACATCGTCTACGCCCCGCTCCTGTCGGGATGCACCACGGTGCTGTACGAGGGCAAGCCGGTGGGCACGCCCGACGCGGGCGCGTTCTGGCGGGTGATCGCCGATCACGACGTGTCGGTGCTGTTCACCGCCCCGACGGCCTTCCGGGCCATCAAGAAGGAAGACCCACGGGGCGACCTGTTCCGGCGCGACGCGGTGCCCTCGTTGCGGGCGCTGTTCCTCGCGGGTGAGCGCACCGATCCCGACACCTACCAGTGGGCGGTCGATCTGCTCGGCACACCGGTGATCGACCACTGGTGGCAGACCGAGACGGGCTGGGCCGTGGCGGCCGACTGCCTCGGCATCGAGCACCTCCCGGTCAAGCCGGGCTCGCCCACCAAGGCGGTGCCGGGCTACGACGTGCAGGTGCTCGACGAGCTCGGTTCGCCGGTACCGACGGGGGCCGAGGGCGCCATCGCCATCAAGCTGCCGTTGCCGCCGGGCTGCCTCCCGACGCTGTGGAACGACGACGAGCGCTTCGTGCGGTCATACCTCTCGCGCTACGACGGCTACTACCTCACCGGCGACGGAGGGCATCTCGACGACGACGGCTACCTGTTCGTGATGGGCCGCATCGACGACGTGATCAACGTGGCCGGCCACCGTCTGTCCACGGGCGCCATGGAGGAGATCATCGCCCACCACCCGGCCGTGGCCGAGTGCGCGGTCATCGGCGCGGCCGACCAGCTCAAGGGCCAGATGCCCGTGGGTTTCGTGGTGCTCAAAGCGGGGGTCGAGACCGATCCGCGCGCCATCGAGGCCGAGCTGGTCCAGCTCGTGCGCGACCAGATCGGCGCGGTCGCCGCCTTCAAGCGCGCCATCGTCGTCGACCGCCTGCCCAAGACCCGTTCGGGCAAGATCCTGCGCGCCACCATGCGGGCCATCGCCGACGGCCGCGAGTACCAGGTGCCGTCGACCATCGACGACCCCACGGCCCTCGACGAGATCGGCGCGGCCCTGCACAAGTGACCCACGCCTGCCAGGCTGGGGGGATGCGGCGCAGGCGCCTCGGACGCACCGAGCACGAGAGCACGGTGGCGGTGCTGGGCGGCGCCGCGTTCGCGTTCGCCTCGGAGCAGGAAGCGGGGGTGGGGCTGTCCCTCGCGGTCGAGCGTGGCGTGAACCACCTCGACATCGCGCCGAGCTACGGCGTGGCCGAGCAGGTCGTGGGCCCACACCTGCCCGCGGTGCGCGATCGGCTGTTCGTGGCCTGCAAGACCCGCCGACGCGCCGCCGATGGCGTGCGGGCCCAGCTCGCCGAGTCGCTCTCCAGGCTGCGCACCGACCACCTCGACCTGTACCAGCTGCACGCGGTGACGAGCGTCGCCGAGCTGGATGAGCGCGCCGCGGCCGTCGAGGTGGCGTTGGCGGCGCGCGACGAGGGCCTCACCCGGTTCGTCGGCATCACCGGCCACGATCTCGGCGCTCCGGCGGCCCACCTCGAGGCCCTGCGCCGTTGGGACCTCGACACGGTGATGTTCCCCGTCTACCCGCGGGTGTGGGCCGATCCCGTCTACCGCGCCGATGCCGATGCGCTCCTGGCCGAGTGCCGGGCGCGCGACGTGGGCGTGATGGCGATCAAGGCCGTCGCCCGTCGTCCGTGGGGCGACACCGACCCGTGGGCAACCTCGTGGTACGAGCCCGTTGCCGACGACGCGGCCATCGCCCGGGGTGTGCGGTTCGCCCTCTCGACGCCCGGTGTGCACGCGTTCTGCACCCCCGGCGACCTCGACCTGCTGCCCCGCGTGCTCGACGCGGCCGAGGCCTACGAGCCCCTCGACGACGCCACCCGCGAGGCCGTGGTCGCGGCGGCCGCTGACGACGAGGTGATCTTCCCGCTCACCGACAAGGCCCGCCGCGGCATGGCCTGACCGAGGCCGGCGCGCTGCACCACTCGTCGGCAGCTCTGGATCGGCCGACGCGGGTCACTCGTCGGCCACCTGCACGATGACCTTGCCCATGTTCTCACCCGTGAACAGCATGTTGAGCGCCAACGGCGCCGCCTCGAGCCCTTCGATCAGGTGATCGCGCCACCTCAGCTCGCCCTGGGCCGCCCATTCCCCGAGTTGGGTCATGCACCCGGGGAAGCGGTCCCAGTAGTCGAGGGTGATGAAGCCCTGCATGCGGCCGCGGCGCGAGATGAGGTTGAGGTAGTTCGACGGCCCGGCCGGTCGGCCCTGGTTGTTGTAGACCGCGATGGCGCCGCACAGCACGACCCGGCCGTGCATGTTGAGGTGGCCGAGCACCGCATCGAGGATGTCGCCACCCACGTTGTCGAAGTAGACGTCGACTCGCTTCGGGCAGAGCTCGCGGAGCCGGGCGGGCACATCCTCGGTGCGGTGGTTGATGCACGCGTCGAAGCCCAGGTCGTCGACCACCCAACGGCACTTCTCGTCGCTGCCGGCGACGCCGACCACGTGCGCACCCAGGATGCGCGCGATCTGGCCCGCGATCGAGCCCGTGGCGCCTCCGGCGGCCGACACCACGACCGTCTCGCCCGGCTTCACCTCGCCGATGTCGGTGAGCCCGAAGTACGCGGCCGCGCCGGTCGAGCCGAAGACGCTCATCATGGGCTTGAGGTCGGTGCCCGGGGGGAGCTTCGTGGTGAGCCCGTCGTCGCGGATGACGGCGTACTCCTGCCAGCCCGGCAGCGAGTAGGCGACGTCGCCGACGGCGAAGGCGTCGCTCCGGCTGGCGACCACCTGGCCGATGCCGCTGCAGCGCACGACCTCGCCGATCTCGACCGCCGGCAGGTAGCCCTCGCCGCGATTGAGCCAGGTGCGCACCGTGGCGTCCATGCCGAGGTAGACGGTGCGCATGAGGGCTTCGCCGTCGGCGAGCTCGGGCACCTCGCCGTCGACCACATCGAAGTCGTCGGAGGACACCAGGCCCTCGGGGCGGCGGGCCAGGCGGACCTGGCGGTTCGTCGTCGGCGTGCGGTCCCCCGGTGACATCGAGTCCCCCTCGGCGTGATCTCCCCCAGTGGGGCGTGCGGGGGCGAACCCTAGTCGGCCGGAGTGCGAAGATGACCGGGTGTCCGGCGCCATCTCGCTCCACTGGTTCCTGCCCACCGGCGGCGACAGCCGTGACCTCGACCCGGGCGCCGTCGGCGCGCACCGCCGGGCGCCCGACATCGACTACCTCGCCCAGGTCGCCCGCGCCGCGGAGGACCTCGGCTTCGTCGCCCTACTGACGCCCACGGGCACCTACTGCGAGGACGCCTGGCTGGTCACCGCGGCCCTCGTGCGCGAGACCCGCCGGGTGAAGTTCCTGGTCGCGTTCCGCCCCGGGCTGCTGTCCCCGACCCTCGCCGCCCAGATGGCCTCGACCTATCAGCGGGTCTCGGGCGGCCGGCTCCTCATGAACGTGGTCACCGGCGCCGACACGGCGGAACTGGGTCGCTTCGGCGACTGGCTCGACCACGACGCCCGCTACGAGCGCACCGGCGAGTTCCTCGCCGTGGTCCGGGCCGCGTGGGCCGATGAGCCCCACGACTTCGCCGGCGACCACTACCGGGTGGTGGGGGCCACGACGCTCGCCGTGCCCGAGCCGGCGCCGGCCATCTACTTCGGCGGTGCATCGGCGGCGGCCGAGGCGGTCGCCGCCCGGCACGTCGATGTGTACCTCGCGTGGGGCGAGCCCCCGACGATGGTGGCCGAGCGAATCGGCCGGGTGCGGGCCCTGGCTGCCGCCGAGGGGCGCCGGCTCGGCTTCGGCATCCGCTTCCACGTCATCGCTCGTGACACGTCGGCCGAGGCGTGGGCCCAGGCGGCCCGCCTGCTCGACGGGCTCGACCCCGAATCGGTCGCCGCGGCTCAGGCCGACTTCGAGGTCACGCAGTCGGTGGGTCAGCAGCGCATGGCCGCGCTGCACGGGGGCCGCCTCGACCAGCTCGAGGTGTACCCCAACGTGTGGGCCGGCCCCGGGCTGGTGCGGGGCGGCGCCGGCACCGCGCTCGTCGGCAGCCACGAGGAGGTCGCCGACCGCATCGAGGAGTACCACCGGCTCGGCTTCGACGAGTTCATCCTGTCGGGCTACCCCCACCTCGAAGAGGTCTATCGGGTCGGAGAGGGGGTCATGCCCGAGCTGCGTCGGCGGGGCCTGCTCGCCCCGATCGCCGTCGACGGCTCCCGGTCCGAGGGCCGGTTCTCGACGTTCCGTTGAGGTCAGCCGCGCCGGATGCGGTCGCGCCACGAGCGGCGGGGCTGCAGCTCGCGCTCGCGAGCGGCCCGCAGGCGCACCTGGCGCAGGGCCTCGGCCTCGTGGTCGTCGAGGGGTGCCAGGGGCTCGTCGACGACCCAGCCGAGCAGGAGGTCGGCGAGGGCCGGGTTGCGGGCGAGTGCGGGCCCGTGCAGGTAGGTACCCAGCACCCGGCCGTTCACGATGCCCTCGGTGAACGGGCCCTCGGTGACCGATCCGCCGGGCCCGAGCCCGTTGCCGACGCCGATCTCGACCCGACCGAGCGCCCGGGCCGAGGCACCGACCCGGGTGCGCCCGCCGTGGTTCTCGAACCCGGTGAGGGTGGGAAGGTCCCACGCCGGGTCGGGCTCGACGAGGAGCTCGCCCACGGCGCGGGGCGCATCGACCTTGATCGTGTCGCAGTCGAGCAGGCCCAGACCCGGCCGCGAGGTGCCGGTGGCGTCGGGGAACGAGTGTCCGAGGATCTGCATGCCCGCACAGACGCCGAACACCACGGCGCCCCGCTCGACCGCCCGGTGCACCGCACCGTCGGTGCCGAGCTCGCGGGCGGCCTGCACCTGTGGTGCGTCCTCCCCGCCGCCGAGCAGGTAGAGGTCGGCCGTCTCGGGGACGCCCGTGCTCCCGTCGACCGTGAGCAGCTCGACGGGGTAGCCCCGCCACTCGAGGCGCTTGGCGAGGATCGTGGCGTTGCCGCCGTCACCGTAGGTGCCGAGCAGATCGGGGTAGAGCAGGGCGATAACGACCGCCGAGTCACGAGTGGGGCCCCCAACTCGGCGCGGCTCAGGCATCGTCGCCGACCTCGCGGCGGTAGTCCTGGAAGGCGGTGTAGTTGGCGGCGACGTCGATCCGGGGGCTCGCCGCGGCCCGCACCGCCTCGACGAGCGAATCGGCCACGACGTGATCGACGTCCGCGTAGAGCAGGCGTACGGCGAGGTCGTGGCGCCGCTCGCCGGCGGCGACGACCCGTCGACCCTGCAGCGCCTCGAAGGGCACGTCCCACAGCCACGACGGGTCGTGGCCGTCGGCGATGCGGGCGTTGATGCCGACGATCACCGGCTGCGGCGCGGGCGCGAGCATCGAGAGGGCCTCGTGCCACCCGGCCGGGTTCTTGGCCAGGAGCAGGCGGATCTCCGACCCGGCCACCTCGGCCACCTGGTAGCGACCGGCCACGTCGGTCACCTGCGCCAGCGCGGCCGCGGCGCGGGCCGGGTCGGCCCCCAGCACCTCTGCGGCGGCGAGGGCCATCACCGCGTTCATGCGGTTGACCCGTCCGGGCAGCGCCAGGTCGAGCACCACGACGGGCCCGCCTCGGCCCGCGAAGGTGGGCCCGTCGTCGTCGTCGAGGCTGCGGTCGGGTTCGGGTCGGGCCAGGTCGCAGTCGTGGCAGTGCCAACCGTGGTCGGTGAAGACGAGCCGACCGCTGCACGCCGGGCAGCCGGTTGCGTCGGCGTGCCAGGCCGCGCCGGTGCCGACCCAGCGCACGGTGGGTGCAGCGAGGGCGGCCCAGGTGACCAGGGGATCGTCGGCGTTGGCCACGACGCAGCCGGGCGGCGTGGCCTCCAGCGCGTGACGCCAGCGCTCGGCCACCTTGCGGACCTCGTGGCTGCGGTCGAGCTGGTCGCGGCTGAGGTTCAACAACAGCACTACCGCAGGGTGCGTGTCGGCCATGACCCTGGGCAGCCAGCGTTCGTCGACCTCGAGGACGGCGGTGGCTCCGGGCCGGCTGCGACCGAGGGCGGCCACGTGCCCGGGCGGCATGTTGGCCCCGAGCGAGTTCGACACAACCGGACGATCCGCGCCGAGGGCGGCGGTGAGGAGTCGGGTGGTCGTGGTCTTGCCGTTGGTGGCGCTGACCAGCGCGACCGTGCGGCCGGTGGTGAGCTCGCCCAGCAGGTGGCGGTCGACGGCCAGCGACACCCGTCCCCCGATGACGCTCCCCGACCCCAGGTGGGTGAGTCGGGAGGCCTCGGCGACGGAGCGGCCCAGGCCGACGGCGAGGCGGCTCCGCCAGGGGAGGCGCGGCGGCGCGGACGCGGGGGGACGGGGGCTCACGGTGTCGCGATGCTACCGGCGCTTCGCCGGCTCTTTCGGCCGTGCCGGTGCCGGGTAACGTCCTGGCGATGAGAGAGGGTCCGCGGATCGGCGTGGTCGTGGGCCTGGCGGCCGTCCTCGTCGTCGTGGTGCTCGGAGCGGTCCAGCTGGCGCAGCGGGTGCACGGCGACCCCAAGCCCTCGGTCGTGATCGTGGGGGACTCGATCACCGCGCTGGGCCGCGACCAGCTCATGCGCTCGCTCGGCCCGGGCTACTCGCTGGCCATCGACGGCCACAGCGGGTTCCGGGTCGCCGAGCAGCTCCCTGCGGCCCGCCGCCTCGCCGGGGGCAACCCGGAGCAGGTGGTCATCAACCTGGGCACCAACGACGTCGGCACGGAGGTCCCGCCCGATCAGGCCGCCGCCTCGCTGGCCGAGATGGTGGCGCTGTTCCCCGATGCCCGCTGCATCCACCTCGTCACGATCAACGAGTCGATGGGCATTCCGACGCTCTCGCTGGGCCCCGAGCGGGCCGCCGCGCTCAACGACCGCATCCGGGCCCTGGCCGCCACCGACCCGCGTATCCGCATCGTCGACTGGGCCCAGATGGTGCGCGACTACGAGGTGGTCCACGGACCGGGCAGCGCCACCGTCGACACGGTGCATCCGACGCTGGGTGCCCAACAGGCGCTCGTCGATGGGTACCAGGCTTCGCTCGCCTCGTGTCCCGCGGCGGACCAGGCCCTCTCTGCTCCGGGATCGGCACCGTAGGGGACCGACCTACGCTGCCTCGATGGACCTCGACGAGCTGACGATCCGCGAGCACGTGCGCGACCTGATCGGTCGCTACACCCGTGCCGGCGACAGCGGTCGCTTCGCCGACCTCGCCGCGCTGTTCGCGCCCGACGGGGTGCTCCTGGTCCCCGACGAGCCGCCCTTCGTGGGCCCCGCCGCCGTCCTCGGCTACCTCGAGCGGGTGGCAGCCAACCTGGCGGCCGAGACCGACGTGCCGATGATGCACCACCACGTGTCGAGCATCTGGGTCGATGTGGTCAGCCCGACCGACGTGCGCGCCGGCAGCTACTACCTCGTGGTCACCGAGCGGGGCCCCGATCATTGGGGCCGTTACCGCGACCGGTTCGCCCTCGGTCGCGACGGGTGGTACTTCGCCGAACGACGGGTGCGCACCGACGGCGCGACGCCCACGTCGTGGGTCGCCACCCGCCGGTCGGCCCCCTGACTCAGTTCGGCAGCACGGCTGTGCGGCCGAGGGCCATCGGGTCGATTTCAACGGCCGGCACCGGTCGCGAGCACAGGTAGCCCTGTAACTCGTCGCACCCCAGCTCGCGGAGCAGGTCGTACTGCGCCGCGGTCTCGACCCCCTCGGCCAGCGCGCCGAGGCCGAGGCTGTGCGCCATGGCGATCACCGAGGTCACGATGACGGTGTCGTCGTGGCTTTCCCCGAGGCCGTCGGTGAACGAGCGGTCGATCTTCAGCAGATCGAGGGGCAGGCGCTCGAGCCACGACAGCGACGAGAAGCCGGTGCCGAAGTCGTCGATGGCCACGTGCACACCGGCGCGGCGCACGCGCTCGAGGCTGCGGGCCGCGGTGTCGAGGTCGTGCACCAGGCTGGTCTCGGTCACCTCGATGCCGAGGTTGGCGGCCGGCAGGTTCGCTTCGGCCAGCGCCCGTTCGATGACCAGCGGCAGGTCTCCGTCGACGAGCAGCCGGGCCGAGAGGTTGACCCAGACCACGAACTCGGGATTGATGCGGCTCCACGTGGCGGCCTGGCGGGCGGCGGTGCCGAGCACCCAGCGGTCGAGGGCTACGTTGAGGCCGGTCTCCTCGGCCACGGGAAGGAACTCGCCGGGGTAGAGCAGGCCCCGCACCGGGTGCTGCCAGCGTACGAGCGCTTCGGCCCCGGTCGGCGTCAGTCCGTCGACCGCCCACTGGGGTTGGTAGTGCAGGCGGAGCTCGCCCTCGGCCAGCGCGGTGCGCAGGCCGGATTCGATGGCGAGTCGGGCCACGGCCGCGTCGCGCACGTGGCTCGAGAACAGCTCGACCCGGTTGCGACCCGCGTCCTTGGCCCGGTACATCGAGGCGTCGGCGTCGCGCAGCATGCCCTCGGCGTCGGCTCCGGGCTCGCCCATGACCACGCCGATGCTCGCGGTGACGACCGCTTCGGCCCGACCGAGGTCGATCGGGCGGCAGATCGCGTCGAGGATCCGCTGGGCCAGGGCGGTGGCCTCGGCGATGTCGTCGATGTCGTCGCAGAGGGCGACGAACTCGTCGCCGCCGAGGCGTGAGGCGGTGTCCTCCTGGCGAAGTTCGGCGGCGAGCCGTGTGGCCACCGTGACCAGCAGGCGGTCACCCACCTCGTGGCCGAGGCTGTCGTTGATCACCTTGAAGCGGTCGAGGTCGATGAACAACAGCGCGGGCCAGTGGCCGCGGCGTTCGGCCCGCCGCAGTGAGGTGCTGAGGCGGTCGAGCAGGAGCACCCGGTTGGCCAGTCCCGTGAGCGGGTCCGTGAGTGCCTGGCGGGTGAGAGCCTCCTCGAGCGCCCGCTGCTCGGAGATGTCGCGCGCCATGCACGTGTAGCCCTCCTGCCCCGGCAGCGGTTCACGACCCACGGTCAGCTCGGCGGGGAAGACCGAGCCGTCGGCGCGGGTGGCGCTGATCTCGAACGACGCGCTCATGACCTCAGTGGGGTCGGGGCTGTGGAGGAACCGGCGCACGAAGCCGATGGTCAGCTGACGATCGGTGGGGGCCACGAGATCGACGGCCGGCCGGCCCCCGGCTTGCGCCGCCGTCAGGGCGAACGTTTGCTCCGCCGCGGCGTTGAACGACAGGACCCGGTCGTCGGCATCGACGGTGAGGATCGCCACCGGCGCGGCTTCGACCACGGTGCGGTAGCGGGCCTCGTTCAGGGTGAGCGCGGCGGCGTCCTCACTGCGGGCGATGGCGTGGGCGATCACGTCGGCGACGGACCCGAGCAGGTCGACCGTGTCGAGTCGCCACGAACGGGCCGAGCCGACCGTGGCGAAGCCGATCGTGCCGAGGAACCGGCCCGCGTCCATCATCGGCACCATCACGATCGAGGCGATGTCACTCGAGTCGAGGAACCCGCCCTCGATCGCCCAGTCGTCGCCGAGAAGGCGGCGGTCGTCGATGACCACGTTGCGCCCCGCCCGGAGCTCGGCGAACATCCGAGGGGTGGCATCGGCGGCCATGCCGACATACCGGTAAGCCTGGGGGGTGAGGCCCTCAGCGCACCACTCGCGTGTCGCGGTCACCACCGCTTTCTCGGTGGAGGTGAAGTAGACGAACGATCGATCGACACCCACGAACCGGGCGAGCTCCTCGATCGCCGCGTCGACCGCGCGGTCGAAACCTACCGCGTCGACGTTGACGAAGCGGCCGGCGATGCCGGTGACGATGTCCTGCAACGCCATGTGGTCGGCCAGGAGCTGTTCAGCGGCGTGCCGGTCGGTGATGTCCTCGATCAGCGAGACGAAGTAGTCGATGGTGCCGTCCGGGCGTCGCACCGCCCGCTTCGACACGTTGGCCCACACGGTCGCGCCGTCGGGGCGGAGGTAGCGCTTCTCGATCGAGTACTCGTCGAGCTCGGCGGCCAGCACCCGGTCCCACAGCGCGTCGTCCGTGGCGAGGTCGTCGGGGTGGGTGACGTCGGCCCAGGTGAGCTCGAGCCACTCCTCGCGGGGCCGCCCCAGCATCTCGCACAGCCGGTCGTTCACCTCGATCACGTGCTTGTCAGGGGCGGTGATCGCCAGGCCGATCAGTGGCAGGGAGAAGTACTGCCGGAAGCGTTCGTTGGCCTCGCGGGTCGTTGCCATCAGCAGCCTGATGCGCAGCAGCAGGAGCAGCCCGATGACCGGCAGGTACACGGCCAGGTCGAGCGTCGAGACGGTCTCGCTGCCCTGGCCCGTCGTCGCCGCCCACATCACGAGCAGAGCCGGGAGCACGAGGGCGAACCCGTAGGCGGCGAACATCGTGGCCTGCAACCGACGGTTCGGTTCGCTGGAGGGTCCGGCGACCCGACCCATCGACGGGTGCAGCGCGGCGGCGCCTCCGCACAGCGCCGCCAGGGGGATGAGCACGAACCAACCGACGGTGCGGTCGTCGACCCACAAGACCAGTCCCAGGATGTTCTCGGTCACGAGGAGGCCCACGGCGGCCAGGATCAGGAGCGTGCTCTCACGAGCGCGCCGCCGGGCCCGGAACAGGGAGATGGTGGGCAGCACGATCATCAGGCTCAGGACGACGTAACCCGCAGCCTCGATGCTGCCGAACCGGTCGCCGGACTCGCCGAGGTTCCTCTCGGCGATTACCTCCCACGCGACGAGGCTGGCGGCCGAGGCCACCACGCACGCGTCCAGCAGCAGGCCGTAGCGCTCCTGGCGCGGGCGGCCCCGGGTCGCGAGCAGGATCAGGCCGGCGAGGAAGAGCAGGTAGGCGACCCCGTCGACCAGTGCTGCGGGTGAGTCGCGGGCCGGGTCCCCGCCCGTCGCGAACACGGTCAGGTCGGCCACGAGGTCGCCGACGCCGGCCACGGCGAGCCCCGAGGCGAGCAGGACCCAGGCACGCTGGGCTCGGGGCCGATTGCGCGCGATGCCGACGAACGCAATGCCGGCGGCCACGATCGTCACCCCGTTGAAGATCAGGCTCTTGGCGAGATCGTTGCCGAGGAAAGGAATCGTGCACGCCGCCACAGCCCCCGCAGCGAGCACGAACCACCAGATGCGGGCCACCTGCTGTGGAGACGCGGGCGCCGAACCGACCGCTGTCCGTGTCACACTGGTCACACTAAGGAGTCGAGGGTGGCCTGACCAGAGCCGAAATCCCTAGGCGGTCGCCCGGTCCGTGGGTCGCGCGACCTACTCGCGGCCCGGGCGCCGTCGAACCCGCGATCTCGAGAACGGCCCACGGAACTCCGGTCACGATGATGACCCCCAGCCCCACGAACAGCCAACCGGGGTCGAAGGACGGGCGGCGCAGCCCCGACGGCCTGGTCTCAAAGCACCAGGTCGGCCAGCTCCCGTAGGGCTTCGGGGCCGCCGGGCGAGTACACGAGCAGCGTGGACACCGGGCTCTCGTCCCAGGCCGCCAACCGGTCTCGGATGCGCTCCTTCGGGCCCACCAGCGAGATGGCGTCGGCGAAGTCGTCGGGCACGAGGGCGATGGCCTCGTCGCGGCGGCCCTCGAAGAACGCCTCCTGGATCTTGAGGGCCTCCTCCTCGTAGCCGAACCGCTGCATCAGCTTGGTGTGGTAGTTCTGGCCCTTGGCCCCCATGCCGCCGATGTAGAAGCCGAGCATCATCTTCACCGGGGCGAGCCCCTCCTCGACCGAGTCGCAGATGTTCACCTGGGCGCCGACCACGATGTCGAAGCCCTCCTTGGCCCCGGCGAGCGACTCGGTGTACACGTCCTGGTGCAGCGGGGAGTAGTAGAGCGGCAGCCAACCGTCGGCGATCTCCGCGGTCTGGGCGACGTTCTTGGGGCCTTCGGCGCCGAGGTAGATCGGCAGGTCGCGGCGCAGCGGGTGGGTGATGGTCTTGAGTGGCTTGCCGAGTCCGGTGGACCCCTCGCCGTGGTAGGGGTGCTGGTAGAACTCGCCCTGGAAGTCGAGCGGCTCTTCGCGGCGCAGCACCCGGCGCACGATCTCGACGTACTCGCGGGTGCGGGCCAGCGGCTTGTTGGACGGGCGGCCGTACCACCCTTCGACGACCTGCGGGCCCGACACGCCCAGGCCGAGGATCACCCGACCGTTGGAGATGTGGTCGAGGGTGAGCGCGGCCATGGCCGTGGCCG